>Ga0131853_10012090_pt1 | contig 15799 bp, 21 predicted proteins | sample TergutLab28metaG_FD_92764 | JGI IMG/M metagenome (GOLD analysis project Ga0131853, IMG submission 92764) | Labiotermes labralis P1 segment gut microbial communities from Petit-Saut dam, French Guiana - Lab288 P1 (version 2) (version 2) | ecosystem: Host-associated > Arthropoda: Insects >...
AGCCCAGGTACCCACACGCGCCCGGTACACCTCAAGGTCGCAACCCATTATTTACTGCACTCTCCGAGAACACGTCCGCTGTAAACAACCTTCCGAACCAGACTGAACAACCTTCCGAACCAGTAAAAGTAACATAGATTCAACACTGAAACTAAAGATATATGCACCATGAAGAGTAACAACATAACAGCTGCGACACTCTTTTCCCTAGGGACATAGTTTGTCTCAGGTATATGAGTATAAATCCCCTGCAAAAATTATCCGTGGGTTTAGTATTTCCAGGGGAAGCATCGCGCAGCAGGCAAAGAGGGATGAATATAGGGCCTTGGAATAATGTTAGGAGCTTGTATAGGGCAGGGTCACTTAAGGCAGCAGCGAGGGAATTAGTGAGGTATAAATTAGATGTAGTGGGTGTACAGGAGGTCAGGTGGGAAAAAGAGGGCACAGTAATGGCAGGGGATTGTGATTCTTTCTATGGGAAAGGAAATGAAATTAATCAATTGGGAACAGGTTCTCGTACACCGTAGAATAGTATCAGCAGTGAAGACAGTAGAGATTGTTAGCGATAGGTTGTCATATATAGTGCTGAGAGTTCGCTGGCGTAATATTATTGTTGTAAATGTGCATTCACCTAGTGAGGAAAAAAGTGATGAGGCAAAAGATAGTTTTTATGAGGAATTAGAGCAGGTATTTGATCAATTTCCAAAATATCATATGAAAATAATACTAGGAGACATTAAGGCAAAAGTGGGGAGAGAGAATATCTTCAAGGCAACAATTGGACAGGAGAGTGTCCAGCAGGATAGTAATGATAATGCGGTTAGACTAATTAACTTCGCCACATCACAAAATCTGGTGGTTAAGAGCACGATTTTCCCTCACCGGAACATTCATAAAGAAACCTGGACTTTCCCTGATGGTAAGACTCAAAAGAATATTGACCTTGGTTTGTAAAATAGGAGGTGGAAATCTAGTGTATTGGATGTGCGAAGTTTCAGGGGAGCTGATTGTGATACAGAACACTATCTGGTGATTGCAAATGTTAGGGAATAATTAGCAGTGGGTAAACAGACCGCAAACTGTTTTGATAGGCAAAGATATAACTTGAGGAAGCTAAATGAGCTAGAGGTTAGAGAAAAGTACCAGATCGAGATTACAAACAGGTTTGCAGCTTTGGGGAAATCGGACGATGATGAGGACGTAAATAGGACTTGGAAAACATTAATGAGTATATAAAAACTTCTGCGAAAGAGAGTCTGGGTTTGGATGAATTTAAGCAGAATAAACCCTGGTTTGATGAAGAATGTTTAGGTTCTTTGTATCAAAGGAAGCGGGGTAAATTTCAGTGGATACAGGATCCAAGCCAACGCAATGTAGGTAATCTGAACAATGTAAGGCGTGAAGTTAACAGACATTTCAGGAACAAAAAGAAGGCACAAATGAGAGCCAAAATTGAGGAACTTGAAACAACAATAAGATCAAAAATATTACGGACATGTATAGGGGCATCAGTAACTTTAAGAAGAGGTACCAGCCTGGATGTAATATAGTAAAGGATGAGAAAGGCGACTTGGTTGCAGACTTCCACGGTATTGTGGCTAGGTGTAGGAACTATTTCTCCCAGCTATTCAACGTGCATGGGGTTACGGATGTTGGGCAGGCAGAAATACACACAGCAGAACCATTAGTACCTGAGCCAAGTGCCTCTGAGTTTGAGCTGGCTATCGAAATGGTAAATAGTCACAAATCGCCAGGTATTGAACACATACTGGCACAGCTGACTAAAGCAGGGTGTTGAACAATTTACTTGGAGATTCATAAACTTATTATTTCTATTTAGAAGAAGAAGAAACTGCCTGAAGAGTTGAAGGAGTCGATCATAGTACCTATTCATAAGAATGGGGATAAAACAGATTGTAATAATTATAGGGGCATAACAATATTGCTAACCACTTACAAAATTTTACCCAACATTCTTCTCTTAAGGTTAATTTCATATATAAAGGAAATTATCTGGGTTCGTCAATGTGGTTTTCGACGCAACAGGTCGACTATTGATCATATATTCTGCATCCGTCAAATACTTGAGAAAAAATTGGAATACAATGAAGAATTTCATCAGCTCTTTATAGACTTCAAGAAGGCTTATGCTTCAGTTAGGAGGGAGACTTTCTATAAGATTCTCATTGAGTTTGGTATCCCTAGGAAACTTGTAAGTTTAGTAAAGATGATTCTGTCTGAAATATTTAGCAGAGTCCGGGTAGGCAAGAATGTGTCTGACATATTCCCTACTAGCAACGGTCTGAGACAAGGAGACGCTCTATCACCACTGCTTTTCAACTTTGCTTTAGAGTACGCTATTAGGAGGGTTTAGGTACAACAGGATGGTTTGAAGCTGAATGGTGCACATCAGCTTCTGGCTTATGCCGATGATGTTAATATACTGGGAGGAGTTACACATAATTTAAAGGAAAACGCAGAAGCGTTAGTAGCTGTTACTAGGGAGACTGGACTGGAAGTAAGTGCTGATAAAACTAAGTACATGTTCATGTCTCGAGATCAGAATGCAGGTCAAAATTACAGTGTGAGGAATGATAATAGTACCTTCGAGAGTTTCGAGGATTTTAAATATTTGGGTACAACTTTAACAAATCAAAACTCTATTGCGGAAGAAATTAAGAGCAGATTGAGGTCAGGAAATGCTTGCTATCATTCGGTGCGGAATCTTTTGTCTTCTATTTTGCGATCCAAAAATTTAAAGATCAAGTTATTTAGAACTATAATTTTTCCTGTTATTTTGTATGCGTGTGAAGCTTGGTCGCTGACTTTGCGGGAGGTAAGGAAACAGAGGGTTTTTGAAAACATGGTTTTGAGGAGAATATTTGGACGTAGGAGTGAAGAGGTAAAGAGGGAATGGAGGAGATTTCATAAGGAGGAACTAAATGATTTGTACTCATCACCCAATATTGTGCGGGGGATGAAATCGAGAAGAATGAGATGGACTGGGCATGTGGCGCGTATGGTTGAGGAGCGGGGTGTGTATAGGTACTTGGTGGGGAAACCGGAGTGAAGGGGACCAGTGGGGAGGCCTAGGCGTAGATGAGGGGATAATATTAGGATGAATCTCCAGTAGGTAAGATGTGGTAGTATGGACAGAATTTGTAGGGCCCAAGATTCAAATTGGTGGCGGACGCTTGTGAGTGCGGTAATGAACATTCGTGTTCCGTGAAATGCAGGGAATTTCTTGACTAGCTGCAAACCAGTTAGCTTCTCAAGGAAGACTCTGCACGTTGGAGTAAATAAGTAAGTAATTAAGTACATCCTGCATAAATTTATGATGATAATGATGATAAAATATTTATAATAATAACTTATAAATTTACCGATTTTAATAAATATACGTGCCTGAGGAATATTTTCACTTTGAAACCTCACCTATGGCTTTGAGTGTGGGGGTTCATTTTATGAAAAACAATAATTTTGACAAGAAAAAAAATTTTTGTTACTTTGTGGTTAGGGAAATGCCTGTTCCTGTTAGCAGTCATCAGAGCCTAATTAGGGAATCCTTGACACAAAAGCTACGTAATAAAACGTCTAAAAATAAATTAACAAACTATAATGTAGTGTCATAAATGACACAAGAAAATGGTAATTTGGAAGTTAGAAAACTTGTTTTTGATGTTGTCACAGTCCGGCTCCCAGCAACTGTGCTTCTCTTCATGCGGAAGGCACCGAGTTTTTTCGTCTGCATTCAAGTTTGTCTCAGTTAGGGGCAAACGTTTTAAAAACCTACTTTAGCATTGAATGAGTTTCCGGTTTCACCGTTTTGTCAGCGTTCCTGTGTTACTTCATTTTGTTCTTATGAATAACTTACCTTCAAAATTTGCGTTATATTGAATATTTTGGTTAATACATCACAGCAATACACGTAATTGTAACTTTTGTCATACAATACTTCATACGCAATTAATGGCAATGGTTAGGCCAAAATCTGTCTCTTTACCAAATTTCGCATGCAGACAGTGTTTCATTCGTTATCGCCTCGAAATCGAAAGCCAAAAAAAAAAAACGCATCACTGCCATGTTTTTAATCCGAATTCTATAAAATTATTACCTTAATAAAATTTATGGTTTTTTCCTCCCTACAAATTGCCGCGCATTATTTTCATGGCGCCGAACTGGCGCTCCTATCTCTGTTGCTACTCTAGTTCACCCGCCCACCCAACATCTTGTTATCCTTTGTTGAAAGAGAGAAAATTTACGCCGCTCTTGTGGTCTGAAATGCCATAAGTTTTTTGCCAATTTTCGTTAAATTCAGGTCAGATGTTCTAAAAATGATAGGGTTGTTACAAAAACAGATTTTAGGGTTCAGTCATATATTCCTATATTTTCTGTTGCATATGAAAGTATGGTAGAATACTTGGATATTGAGAACCAAACACCACAAAAAGGGGGAAGTGGATAAACATGGAGAATAGCGGATACTTGGCAGTCCGTGGTTAAAAAGAGATAATGCACAAAGTTTGAAAATTTTCGTACGCAGGGATATCTCATTCGGTATAGCGACTCGCTACAGACTTGGACGGTCCTGGGATCGAATCCAGGTGGATTCGAGATTTTCCGCGCCCGTTCGGACGGGCTATGGTGCCCACGCATCCTACTGTAGTGGGTAAAGCGGCCGTGCCCTGGTGTTGAACACTCACCCCATTGGCGCCAAGGTAAAGAATAAGTGGAATTTTATACCATTTTACTCTCCGTGCCTTCGTGGCTTTCACAGAGACAAATTTATATACAGCTGTAGCAATTTATATACAGCTGTAGCAATTTATATACAGCTGTAGCAATTTATATACAGCTGTAGCAATTTCAGCAATAGAGCAGCGCTGTAACTCTACTCCCCTTCTGGACCTTCCTGGCCTCTTATGAGGTTAATTATACGTTTTTTACCTTCCTTAGTCAGTTCTAAGTATTAATCCGGGCGCCATAATGAACCTCGATATAGCGAGACGCGGCACGTATCTCATTGGCTCCCAGAACATAAGGGTCCTTATTTTCAAGGATCACAAGCCTGCTTATTTTGCAAGCCGCTTTGTAATTTGATTGTACTGCCCATCAGATGGGAGGCGCCTTCACTTAATTCCATCGATTTTTAAAGCCTGCTGCCTATAGACACGTACTTAGGTACAGGGAAGCTAACCAGTTTGTAAGGAAACGTGTGCTTGTTGCTGTTGTGATGAAATGATAGATCAGCTCACGGTATTCTCGCCGCTGCCTTGCGCACGAAGTAAATAAACACAATACATGATTTGAGGCTTCCGGCGCCGTGTGATTGAGATCCTCGCTCTTCTACGGTATTACTAAGCGTGGATTTGTACTTAGTCACCGATATTTCGGGACAACCTGTTGGTCGCATCATCAAGGGTCAAGAGGTCAAAAAAGATGCATGGACTGCTTGACCCTTGAAGATGGGACCGATACGTTTTACCGAAACTTCGCCAAGTATCAATATTCACTGCGTAGTATCCCGGAAAGCGAAGATCTTAAAAACACCCAGTGGGGAGGTAATGTCCCATCATATGTCCGTAGAGTTACATGTTTCGTACGTGAAGATGGTGAGCAGATTTAGATTAAATTTGGTATTTGTTTCCTAAACTAAATATAACAGTAATAATTATGTAATCCATATTTTATGAAGACGTATGTAGAAGTTTAAGTATTACTTTACACATAAACTGGGAACTACAAGGTTCTTAAAGCTCCCACCACATTCCCCCCCACCCCCGTCAACGCTTCGGAAAGAGCTACCGGATCCCATTGAATAGTATAGGCAGGGTGTGACTCATGTAAGGTCTCTATAACTTTGTAGGAGGGAAGAAATTTCGCCCTCGCCCAGAATCGAACCACCATGTTCTGACCATTGTTCCCATACTCCTATTTCGAGCTGTGGGGATTCCATGTATCAAGGTCTGCTATAAAACTGTACTTATTCGAAACGACTTTCTGTCTTTTTTCATGAGAATCGTAGGAAATATATTCTATGGAGAAATGAACGAAGTTTTAAAAGTCAAAGCAAGTAGTAGGGTGCACATACACGTGTACATAATACGGTGCACCTATATGTGTTCATAGTGACTTCGCTATTATACTTTACAGGAATTGCTACTTGGGATAAAGAAATGTACAATGTCATCCATCGTCGCCTTAGAGATGAGGTCAGGAGGAAACGCCCGTGAAAATGGGGAACCAACAATTGGTTTCTCCTTCACCGCAATGCTCCAGCACAACGGCCGATTTTTGGTATAAAGGATTTCTTAGCCATAAACAATTAGACAACACTGGATAATCCCCCATACTCTCCGGACCTGGGTACAGCTGATTTTTACCAGTTCCCTTGATTGAAATCAGCATTGAGGGGAAGGCGCTTTTGGATGCTACTGACATCATTAAGAATGCGACGGAAAAGCTGAAAAGGTTTCCACAAAATGGCTTCCAGGAAAGTTTCCAACACATTTACAGTAGCTAACAGATGTGTATAATTGCTCATTTGGGCTAATTTGCTGGAAATGTAGCTTAGATTATTTTACTGCACTGGTTTTCTCAGAAATAAAGTGGTTCCGGCAATATTTTGAAGCTACCACGCATATTAACCACGGCGTCTTCTAATCCTCTGAAGCGTGAGTTCGTTTGACACGCGTATTTAAGAAATCAATTATTAATTTAGGAGGTGCATATCTGCATCTCTTTCGCAAAGATAAACTTGCTTTGACACTGTTGACGGAAGTGATCTCTGTTTAGTACGAAAATCGAAGAGCTACAATTCGTCATCAGGATTTAGATTTCATACCATTGAATCATGTGGTATACACATGACCATTATGCTTGAAATTACCAGTCCGAGTCCAAATGCGCCAAATACCACCCGTCTTGTGTGAGGATACTGTTCTACTGAGAGATTTAAAGCTCCTTTCGCAGATCTTCTGGGATGTTACGCAGCGCAGATTGGCACTGGGTTACCGACGTTTCGCGGCAAAGTATCGGTCACATTTTCAAGGGTCAAGCAGCCCCTCATTCCGCCTTCCGAGTCCACCACACCCAAATAACCGTTTTGGCTACTACTACGTTCTTTGAAAACCAAATGCCAACCAAGCAAGTAGATAGCCATGTACTTTAGCACCCCCACCACCGACCCTCGGACGTCAAAGACACGTGATGTAAACAAACATGGAGGCGGGGTCAATGACATCATGACGTCACATGTAAAAAAATATGGCGGACGACCTTGCCCCAGGCGGTCACCTGGTGTAAATAAACGTAACTTTAGCCTCTTATATATAAACAAATGACGTAGGATGTCAACAAAACTGGCGGCCGACCCTGCGCAGGCGGTCACGTGGAGTAAATAAAACTAATTTTAGCCTCTTATATGTAAACAAACGACGTCACATGTAAACAAATATGGCGGCCGACCTAGAACAAGGCGGTCACGTGGTGTAAATAAACATAAAATTAGCCTCTTATATTAAACAAGTGACGTAATATGCCAAAAATGATAGCGGATAACATTGCCCCAGGCGGTCACTTGGTGTAAACAAACATGGTGGATGACCAAATTTCGACAGACAGTATGGCGCCTAACCTAACTTTAACCTGTAAACGAATGGCGTCGTACGTAAACAAATATGGCGGATGACCTATTTATGACAGACTGTATGGCGCCTAACCTAAATTTAACCTTGCAAACAAATGACGTAGTACGTAAACAAACATGGCGGATCACCTATTTAAGCTAGACTGTATGGCACCTAACCTAACTTTAGCCTCTGATATGTAAACAAATATGGCGCTAGTCACATGATGTAAACAAATGACGTAGTATGTAAACAAATATGGTGGATGACCTTGTTATGCTAGACAGTATGGCGCCGGCTATAGCGGGTGACCTAATTTTGGTACAGAGTATGTCGCCGGCTATTATTTTGAATGAGCGCTAAACTAACTTTTAGTTCCGCCATTTTGAATGATCGCCATTTTTAAATTTGTGCTAACATAAGTTTGAATTGGCGCTTTCCGCCATTTTGAATGAGCGCCATTTCTAAATTTGTGTTATTTAATTTTAAGTTTTAATTGCCGGATTCCGCCATTTTGAATGAGCGTCACTTTTAAATTTGTTCTAACACAAGTCCACCATTTTCCGGTACGGCTGTCAACGCACTAACTTTAAATGAAACGTAACGTTGATGTCCGCCATTTTCCAATATGGCTACAAGCGCGCTTGTTTTACATTTATAATATGGCTACCAATGCGCTAGTTTCAAATTAAACCATATGTGACATTCTGTTTCTCGAATAGAGTTGTCTGAAGCGTTAAGATTCTAGGTTCGAATCCTGCTGCTTTAACCAACGCTTTTTAAAGGTTCCGGGTATAAGGGAAATAAATAAAGACACAATTTACATTTTACAAACACATAAATGTAAATTTTATTATTTCAGTTCCATAAATGCATACAATTTTACACATTTATAAGCTTTATTTATCATCAGAAAGAGACGTGTTTTTATATTTTAGTTCATTCCTCAACATATTGAAATCAATGGCATTATGTCTGGAGGTGTACAAAAGGATTTGGATTCAAAAGACTTATTGCGCCACTCTGCAAGTTCTTCTTGGATTCTACCGTATTTGATCACATCTGTGTCTATGCAAGCACTTGCCAAGTACAGAACCTGTGACCAATCTTTTTTACTTAGAAGCATTTGAATTTTCTTACTCGTGATACGGATATACCGTCCACAGTACACTGACAGGGTGTGATGCGGATCACCAAGTTCGTGCACTTCATTCTTGGGTATATCACCAGGATGAACCACTGCATCTCGTTTAACACTGCGTGACCAGAAGGAGTTCAAATCTTCACTTCCGGTTTGACGTTATCATCATCGAGGAAGATGGAGACGTAGTTTGTTTGTTGCTCGCTGTGGTGGGAGGTACGGCGAAGTAACCCCCACGCAGTCACCTGGAATACATTAATGAAATACCTGTTTACGAGGGCACTTTGCATACTGTAGAGTAAGAATGTGAAAGTTGACCCACTGCGCTAATGTATAGGCATTCCGCAATGCACAAACATATTTAGACTTGTTGTGACATTTACACGTGCAGCTGATGGCTGGCAGAGTTATGTCGGTGAGTGGAGAGCATCGTAGCTGATTGATATCAATAACGGTACGCTCAATATGTCCGCTGATAAATTGTGTTTTCTGTGGCCCGAAGCAATAGATTGCAACAGCGGATGATGCCTCGCGATGTACCACAATCTCCAGCTCTCAATACAGTATATCACCATCATTCCTATTACACCCGTGGTCAATAGCTTCATTTATACTGGCGTTAAATATAGGTACTTCCTCCCAGCCGTACGGCCTCTTAAATAAATTTGATGCAAACCCTGCTACTGTGGAAGTCGACAGCCGCCAACACCTTAACCACTATATCACAATCACTCCCTTCCAAGTATGTGAAATCAATCACTAAGAGAGACAATGTCAACTGATAGAATGTGAGTGTACGTACCTTATTTATATTTGTGGTTTGCACGACTGCTGCTGCTCCTCCAACCGGCCGCCATCAGGACACAATTGAAACTGAGCGCGGAACATGCGCACTGCCTTTTTATCTTTGCAGGTGTAGCGAGCTGGAATGAACATGTTGACGAATGACGTCATGGATAGTCCTCTGGCTATGTGGTGTGAGTACACGCAGCAGTAATGTCCAAGACATTCGAAGTTAAACCCTGTAATCTGTGGCGGTTAAATATCCAACAAATTGAGTGCAGCAGAAGGTATGCAACGATTTCAAGTTTGTATGGTGGCAGTCCACACGAATCATAATATTCCGCGTACCCAAAGTCGGTAAAACAGACAGCTACCCAATGCGAGCTGGGCATGTAATGCTTATCAAGGCTAATGACAATTATCGCGGGCTTTATAAGTGTGGATGGTAAAAGATCTAATGGATGCACATCTTGAAAGTAGTTTACATGTTTAGTTAAAACTTTATGAATTTGAATGGTATTCATTCTACTTAACGTTCTTAGAGTGGTCAATTTGAATGTGTTCTGGGAATTCAGCATACAAAATGCATGTCACAGTTTCAGGCAGCGGTTTTTAAAAACGTGCCTCTATACGCACATTTCGTGACGGGGTAAACTTATATGCTCTTCGTCAGCCTCCCTAACAGGTGTCAGGTCAAAACCAAACACGTAGAAACCCTTTGTGAACATTTCCAGTGTAATCATATGAGCACGGTCGTCGTGATGAATACCAGTACTTCAAAATAGTGTTTCGTAAGCCTTGATAGCACCAAAGGTTGAAGAGCAATAAATTGTCAGCGGTTCGGAAGGGTTCAGAACTCCGTTTACGAACAGCACAATATTTGTTATATCATAATTATGAAAACGGAATGGATTCGTACTGGCAGAGCCAACGAGTGCGGTGTTTTTAACGAATGCTATGAGAATCCTTTCGGGAATCGGTCCAAGGAATAAATTATCTATAGAGACTTGCTGGGCCCCAGACCTCGCTCTAAATGTTTTAGTTTGAGTATGTGTAAGAGGATAATGTGCTTTGCGCTTCATAGCTAAAACATTAGCGTGAGCAAATAGAAGATTGAGTTCCAATTTGACTTCAGTGATAAAATGTGTAGCGTAAAAATTCTTGATACGCAATTTTTTGTCGTCTGAAAGGGCTAAATATAAAACAATTCTGGTGAAAGTGTAAGTTTAATCTCCATGCTAAAACCGTTAATTAACATTTTATGTGAATTGAAAAACTCAGCGTGGTTCTTCCCACACAGTTCAATAGTGTTACCGCTGCTGAGGTAATTTAACCGTCAGACGTAACGACTGTTGTCTTTGAGTTATTCAGACGAATCGAGGTACCAAAAAACGGAAGGCTAGATGCTTGTCAGACACGTCTGAACGGTAGTTTAGAAACTTTTCGAGTTAGGCCTGGTAATGATAGCTTGTCTCTTGAAGAGTAAGTGGTTTACCGTTTAGCGATGTACTGAGAGAACAAAACATTGAATTTAGCGAGTTGTTAACACAGCTCACTGTTTTTCGCTCAGCATTTTCTATATCTGAACCATCAGTCTTGACAAGTTTGATGTAGTAATCGCTATGGCCGGAGCAATTAAATTCCAACTGGGCAGAGTTGTCTGCTGGCGTAATAGGTTTGTAAGTAACGGTGTGACAATTTACGACAGATTTTTGAGGAAGATGTCAAGCCCCGACTTTAAGCTCTCCATTATTTCTCTGTGAAATTATTCTCACCTTTCAACATTTGCCTCGAGACTGGACTATTTTCGACTTGCGCTTTCTCTTTAAATCCAAGCCAGACGCCATCGACTTTTCAAACTTTCTTGGAGTTTGCCACTTGCTTCAATGAAATGAATTTTAAAAAAAGCACCCACTGGCTGTTCTAGTTGCTTATTAGGAACATCAGTTATTATATTGCAACCTGTTTTGAACACCTCTTTTTCGACCGCCTTTGCCCCTGATTACAATAGAGGTTGTACAAAACGGAAAAGCCATCTGAAAAAGTTCCCAATTCCGTTACCCCGCTCTATCCTGAAACTAGCCCTGTAAACAGGACTAGTCTCACCACCGCTACTTTGATTTACGTAGTACCGTGTATATCGATCCATTGTAACCACCATACTGAAACTCGTTACGCAGAGGACTTCTTTTTAAATTGTAATATTACCAGGCATTAAATATCGCTATCTTCTAACAATACATTCACCAGTTTTCATAACTAAACGAATCGAAATTGACCCTATAAAGGACGTTTCTACTTGCTTGTAGAATGGGTAGTCAAATTTTCGACGACCCGTGTTGGATGAGAAGTGGAAGGATGTTAATACTCGCACATAAGAATCTGCAATCAAATTTGGTTTGAATATATCTGTGAAAATCTAATTTACGGGTCCGTGCTGAGCAAAGTTAAAATTGCCTTTTTTGGGTAGGTTCACAGTGGAAAAATGGCAATTAGCAGGGTTCATAACTCTTTCTGCAAAATCGTCATTGAAATTATATACACGCGCAGGGAAATAAGAAACTAAATTTTTGTCAACCTTGACGGAATTTTCCCCGCGACGTGAATTAAAGAACTCTTCACTTTGCTTCTGTTACATGTTTATATAGTTGCTAGAAATACGAAAAAGTCTTCGTTAATAGACGTTGCGTAATATTGTGGTATATTTGTGAGAAGATCAAACACAGATTGTTAATTGTTATTAATTAGTGTTCCTATTACACCCGACAAAATACATGTGAGCAGTGGAAACATAAACCCACCTTTTTCAAATAAAAGATTCCGTTTAGTTTTGGAACTAAACTTTGGATCAATTAACGCACGTAAACGATTCTTATATTTACTCAATTTACACTTTTCCTGTTTGGATAGTTCATGATTTCCATGTAACGAATTTATTGCACACTGGACAATAGCTTTTATCAAGTCGTTGCTTGCAGATGCAAATAACGCACTTCTGGCTTGATGTTTATCGTTTTTAAGTACGTGAAGGAAGTGTAGGTACGACTTTAAGCGGTTCATTCCTCTAACAGGTGCAAACTCTTCTGTAGTTTCACCGGGAATTATCTTAGTTCGAAACCTCAAAAGATCGTCAATCGATTGTGTCAAGTCTAAGAATAAATACGTATGCGGTTCCTTACACACTTCGAGGTACGTCTTGTGAAAACTCGAAATGTTTTCGGGGTAGAATTGTCGGGCCAAGTGCACAATTTGTGTCCTGTCTCTTGGATTCTTAAACACAACTATATAATTGCTATTTAAATAAATGTAACGTGATGATGAATCTTGGTGAAACAAGTTTTGTGTAATTAGTACCAGACTAATGTTGAGATGATGCGATCTTTTGGTAAATAATTGAATCACCAACAGTATAAACGTAGGTATATTTTCGTGGTTTTCATAGTCTGATATTCCTTTAACAAATGTTTCACTTTTCAAATGATTCGGGACGTTATTTTCACTGACACCACACAATATTTTTAAACGCAATGTGTCAAAGTTGCTCCCTGCACTCCAACAAAGTATTACGAAAGTAGATTTCCCACAACTACTAGGTCCTGAAACGATTAGCGTGAATGGATGTTTCAGCTTCAAAGTCATACTATAAATGCGTAAAACACCCTTATTTATACTTATAAATAAATATATACCCTAATATCCATAGGGAATGAAGTCACAATTGGCAATAAGCCGGCGCTTCTTAAAAACAAACTTGTAATCCTTCGTCTCGGGTTCTGAAACCACTACACCACCATGTTTCCGCTTAATACGTTTACACATTTTGCATTCTCATAATTCAATTTTATGCCCTTCATTTTGCATTTTGTTGCGCCTTTTCCGGTCATGGGGCAAAAACACAAAACGCATAATTTTTGGAACATCCGACACAAATTCTTCTACATTGGAGCAAGAGCCGTACTCCTCCAACTCATCTGTGAGTTCACTCAGATAATCCCCACTTTTGATATTTGGGGGGTCATTTTCGTTCTGAATGAAGATGACCGAATTTGTATCACAGTACAAAACAGACTACCCCAACTTACACAAATACTCGTACAGTTTTAGCCGAGCTTGGGTCGTTACGTAGGCAGCAAACGCCACGTTAACATTCTTCCCTAAGGCAATGTTGTCCTCAAAATATTTCCAAGATACACATCCCGCGTCATTTTTCGGGACTATGAGGTTTGTAACCTCAGTACCCGGACATGTCAAGAGCTCGTAAAACTATTCCTCTGAGTCCACAATAGAATTCTGGTTCTTGTTGTGGTTCTGTGTCTATTTGTCCCACATTGAGTTCAATTTGAGTTTAGCCAAAGTTCGTTGCCCTGCACTTTTTGAAATGGATGCCTTGTCTAGAGCAATTCCCTCTGCGCGCCGGGAGTCCTCAATGTATCTGTCCTTGTCGTCTTCACTTTGAACCCAGGATGGGTGGCCGGATGATTCATGTTTCAATTTTAAGAATATATTTAGTTACTGTGCAAACAGACCTCCAGTATTGGTGTCCTTGACAAAACACGTCACCTCAAATTCCCAAAATTCAAATACGTCCATTGCACCATGACCCATCTCTACAGCCTTGCGGAACTCATCAACTACTCTTGTACCAACTATAAAATGCTCCTCATCAGCGTGTGTACAATTACCTTGGTTCATAGTATCGGCACAAGCAGAACATAAGGGGAACGTCAGTTTGGAGTTGGTTTTGTACGGAAGAACCGAATGATACCGTTTCCTAAGAGGCAGAACCTTACATTTGGTAATACTCTCCGTATCCAAAAAGTCATGTGTCAGTCTGCACCCACGTGAACTTTTCGGTTTCCTAAGGGACACTTACCATATTTACAAATGTAGGGGTACAGACTTATAACGTTCATATAGTGGATCTGCTCCCCTTCCTTGACTCTGTAATATGTTTTAGTAGCTTCTGTTCTACCCCGTGCAAGGCAACTCGAATATTTATTGTAGTGTTCTTCACATAGGATTGCGAGCAAATTTAATATTCAAGGCCAGGATTTTCGCTCAATAATTTTCTAAACTCAACCCCCAAAATCGAAACATCCTTAAAACCAGCGTCTTCGATTTTCTACATCCTCGCCTTAGGTTCCTCATAAATGTTCTCCAAAGTTCTCTCGGTCTTACCAATGGGTTTGTGTCGATTGGGCATGCAAAAACATCCATGCCAAAAGCAGCATATGTACTCAAAGACTTCATTCGTTTCTTCACGGTACCCATCGACTTTCACATTAGGTACTCCAGTAAATCATACTTACCTCCCATTACAAGCGTGAAAATCATTATTACGCGTCCGACCAATGTACGCCAGCCTTTGAAGAGCCCCAACAGGCTGAAGATCCCCCATACCCTAGCCCCATCTCTGGATAATACATACAGAATCTGGTTTTAGGTGTAAGGTCCGGAACACCTTTTTGCAAATGGTAGATATGGTAATTGCTTTCGGAACAAATTCCGAAAAGTACAGCATGCTTGCCCCTGTACATTGACGTCGTCCATGCATTAAACCAACAGCTCCTCCTTATTGTTAAAAATTTTGTCCTTTACCCCCACATACCGGGACGTAAATTGGGTTCGATCATCACCAGACATAAAGTCTGACCCATAGAACTTGAGTTCGGGATGAGAGCCTACATAATCCAAATATTTGGCAGTGTTGAAAAATTGGGGATAGTACCCCTTCTTGCATGTGAGGTCAAATGATTTAGGCATTCTGTTTAGACGCATTGGCAAATAGTTAAGTGAATCCAGAAAGAGGAGATTCTCCACAATCTTGCTAAGGATTTTCCTATCGTCCATTATCAATTGCGGAGCCCATCTCGATTCAAGAAATCTTCTAAAAAGAAACTGTGCGTTTTATCTGTGAAAGTTGTGTGAAATAACATAGAACTTATCAGCGAATGGTCGGGACTTCCTGAGATAGTACGGAGTCTTGCCAGAATTCATGGGCATGCTTTCTACACTGATCACAATCGACACACAAATCATCCACGGCTTCACACTTAGAACACATTTTCTGAGCACATATGAGTTTCGGTACATGTTCAAAAGACTCATCACGCTTCTCAAGGTCTTGTGTGCATTCCGTATCTAAGAAAACGTACACGAACGTGGCCGACAACTTGCTAGGCTTCAGTGGAACCACGTATCAAAAATGCCCTGATGGTTTTTTCTTATTACAAATATTACAGCATAT
>Ga0131853_10012091_pt1 | contig 15799 bp, 14 predicted proteins | sample TergutLab28metaG_FD_92764 | JGI IMG/M metagenome (GOLD analysis project Ga0131853, IMG submission 92764) | Labiotermes labralis P1 segment gut microbial communities from Petit-Saut dam, French Guiana - Lab288 P1 (version 2) (version 2) | ecosystem: Host-associated > Arthropoda: Insects >...
CGCGCCCAGCTGGGCCTGCTGACCCGGGACGAGGCGGCCCGCCGCGCCGCTTCGCGGCGCCAGCCCGCGGAAACGGCCGGTCGACCCCGGCTGTTCCGGGCTCGCGGCACGGACCGCTGACAGGCCGTTACGGTGAGGGGGTCGGCCAGTTGCAGGTGATCTTGGGATCCACGCCGATGTAGTTCAGCGGCCCGGCCGCGAGCGTGATGCCGATGGTCGCGCCGCCGCTGCAGCCGAGGCCGGCCGGAGTGTAGTAGCCGCGCTGGCCGGCGGCCGCGGCCCCGATCGCCAGCCAGACGAAGATGATAACGCTCCGCCTGGACATGCCCCTCCTTCGCGCTCATGGCACCGACCCCAACAACGTACACCGCCATTTAGCGAGATGGCCGCTGTTTACGGGGTTATTGGCGGCCCGCCACGCCGGTGTTACCTGCGGCGGCCGCCGACCGCGCGGTCGCTGATGGCGAGCTTCTCCCCGGCCCGCGCCGCGGCGACCTGCTCCCGGGCGTGCCTCGACCCCTCGGTGTGGATGGCGGCGTACCGCTCGCGGCCGAGCGCGGTCCGGGCCTCCCGCGCCGCGTCCTGGTGCATGCGCTCCATGATGGCGGTGCCGCTGAACCGGGTGCCGCCGCGTTCCCACAGCGGGTCGGCCGTGCCGAACAGCCACGCGGTCCGTTCCCAGTCCCCGGCTCGCGCGGCGACGCAGCCGAGGGTCTCCAGCGAGTACGCCGTGCCGATGAGGTCGCCGAGTTCCTGCTTCTCGGTCAGGGCCTCGGTGACGACGGACTCGCATTCGGCTTCCCGGCCGGCCTGCCGGAGCAGGGCGTAGCCGCAGACGTTGTGCAGGTAGCTCCGGACCCACCGCTCGGCGCTGCCCGCGCCGAGCATCTCCAGGCCCCGGGTGCAGGTCTCGATCGCGGCGTCGGGGTCGCCCGCCAGCTGCTGCAGGTGCCCCATCTGGGCCATGAGCATGACCTGGCCGGGACGGTCGCCGCACTCGGCGAGCCGGCGCCGGGCCTCCTCGCCGGCCCGCTCGGCCGCGGCGTGCATCCCGTTGAACGCGAGGGTGAGGTTGAGGTGCTGGTAGCCGCGGGCGCAGATCGCCGCCTCTCCGAGGGAGAGGGCCATGCCGGTGCCGGTCCGGCAGTCCTCGAGCGCGTCCGCGATCCGGCCCTGGAACGAGCGGAGGAAGCCGCGGTTCACCAGTGCCCGCGCCCGCTCCGGCGACTCGGAGGGGAACCGGTCCAGGACCCGGGTCAGCCAGTACCCGCCCTCGCGCAGCATCCCGGAGATCTGCCAGTACCCGTACAGCGAGGTCGCGAGATCGGCGCCGTCCGCCGCGCGGGCGCCGCCGGCGCCGGCGGCCAGGAGCCCGTGATCCAGGGCGGCCCGGATGTTGGCATGCTCGCGGAGAAGCTCGTGGTATCGCTCGAGCTGGTCGCTGTCGGTGAAGTGGGCGCCGAAGTGGCGGGCCAGCCGCAGGTACCGGCCGGCGTGCCGGTCCCGGCAGGCCGTCACCTCGCCCAGGGCGGCGAGCTGCTCGGCCCCGAACTCGCGCAGCGTGTCGAGCAGCCAGTACCGCCCGTCGTCGGCGGAGTCCCGCAGGACGACGGACTTGTCGACCAGGCCTACCAGGGCGCTGAGGACATCGTCGCGTTCCAGTTCGGTTTCCGCGCAGACCTCCTGGGCGGCGCGGATGTCGAACGTCCCGGCGAAGACCGACAGCCGGGCCCAGACCCTCTGCTCGGCCGGAGAGCACAGCCGGTGGCTCCACTCGATCGCGGTGCGCAGGGTCTCATGCCGGCCCCGCGCCGGGAGTTCCTCCCGGGTCAGGACGCCGAAGGTCTGGTCCAGCCGCCGGACCAGGTCCGGCAGCGGTATCTCCCGCAGCCGGACCGCGGCCAGCTCGATGGCCAGGGGGATGCCGTCCAGGCGGCGGCACAGCCGGTTCACGTCGGCCCAGTTCGCGGCCGTCACCCGGAACCCGGGCACGGCGGAGGCCGCCCGCAGCGCGAACAGCTCGATCGCGTCCCCGGCGGCCGCGATCTCGCCCGGCGGACGGGACCCGTAGGGCGGCGGTGTCCGGCCGGCGCCGGGGACGGGCAGCGGCTGCACGTTGTAGACGTGCTCGCCCGGCGTGTCCAGCGGCTGCCTGCTGGTGGCGAGGACGGTGACGCCGGGCGCCGCGTGCAGGATGTCGTCGGTGAGCTCCGCGCACGCGTCGACCATGTGCTCGCAGGTGTCGAGGACCAGGAGCATGTGACGGTCACGGAGGTGGTCCAGGAGCGTGTCGAGCTGGCTGCGGGTGTCGTGGCCGGGAAGCTGGAGGACGCCCGCGACGGTGTTCGGCAGGAGCTCCGGGTCATTGAGGCCGGACAGCTCCACGATCCACGCCCCGTCCGGGTATAGGGCGACCGCCTCCGCGGCGGCGGCCCGCGCGATGCGCGTCTTGCCCACCCCGCCGGGGCCGGCGATGGTGACCAGCCGGGTGCCGCTGAGCATGCTGGCGAGAGCCGAGAGCTCCGACTTCCGCCCTACGAAGTCGGTGATGCCGGCGAACTGCCCGTACTGCCCCGTATCCGGTGACGTTCCCACCACCGCCTGACTGATGTAACCGTTGACACGTCCAGAGATATCACCGCGGATACCCGGCCGCCACCCGCTTTCGGACCCGTTGCGGTCCAATATAAAGAGGCGGAACCGGCAGAGCGGACAAGGAGGACCCGGATGAACGAGTGGGCCGGCGCGGCCGGGAAGCTTGACCTCGGGGCCTACCTGCGGCGCGTCGGGTACGCCGGGCCGCGGCGGCCGACGGAGGAGACCCTGCGCGCCCTGCACCACAGGCACCTGGCGGCGATCCCGTTCGAGAACCTCGACATCATCCTCGGCCGCGGTGTCGCCGTCGACCTGGAGTCCGTTCAGGCGAAGCTGGTGGACGGCGGGCGCGGCGGATACTGCTTCGAGCACGGGCAGCTTTTCGCCGCGGCGCTGGAACGGACCGGGTTCACCGTGGAGCGGCTCCTGGCCCGGGTGTCCCGGCCCGGCCCGGTACTGCCCCGCACCCATCTGACGCTGCGGGTCTCGACGCCGGACCGGTCCGGGACCTGGCTGGCCGACGTGGGGTTCGCGTCCTCGCCGCCGGAACCGCTTGCGCTGCGCCCGCTCCGGCCGGGCGGCTCGCAGGATCTCGGCGGCTGGACGTACGAGGTCGCGCCCGACGACGAAGAGGGCCGGACCTGGGCGCTGCGGGAGTTGCAGGGCCGCGAGTGGGTCACCCTGTACCGGTTCGAGGACTCGCCCGTGTTCCCGGCCGACGTGGTCATGGGCAACCACTACACGTCGACGCACCCGGACTCGTGGTTCACGCGGACGCCGGTGGTGGCCCGGCGGACCCCGGACGCGGTCACGTCGCTGCTCGGCCGGGTGCTGACCGTGACCCGTCCGGGCCATGTGAAGGAACGCCGGGAACTGGATGACGAGGAGTGGGCGGCGGCGCTGGCCGGGGTGTTCGGGCTGGAGTTCGCCCCGGGGGAGCGGGCGGCCCTGCTGGCCTCAGCCGACGGAGTCTGATTCCGGCTCCGCGTCGCCGGCCCGGTCGGCGGACGAGGCCAGGGCGGGGGACTGATGGTGGCGGAAGCCCGGCAGCGCCTTCGCGATCAGCAGCGCCCCGGCCACGCAGGCCAGCCCGCCGGACACCACCGACGCCGTGTTGCCGAACGCGTCTGCCACGGCCCCTGATTCCAGGTCGCCGAGGCGCGGGCCGCCCGCCACCACGGCCATGTGCACGCCCATCAGCCGCCCGCGCATCTTGTCCGGCGCGGAGACCTGGAGGATCGTGTTGCGGAACACGGCGGAGATCACGTCGGCCCAGCCCGCGACGGCCAGCAGGACCAGCGCGAGAGGCAGCCACCGCACCAGGCCGAAGAGGGTGATCGCGATGCCCCAGGCGATCACCGCCGCGATCACCGCCAGCCCCTGCCGCCGGACCCGGCCGACCCAGCCGGTGGTGACCGCGCCGATCAGCGCGCCGGCTCCCGGGGCGGCCTGAAGGAGCCCGAACGCGGTAGCCCCGCCGCCGAATACGCTGGTCGCGAGCGCCGGGAACAGGGCCCGGGGCATGCCGAAGACCATCGCGTTGACGTCGATGATGTACGCCCCCTGCAACTCCTGAGAGCGGCCCACGAACCGGAAGCCCTCCAGCATGGACCGCCAGCCCGGGCGCGTCGTGCCCGAGCCGGTTGGCGGCTGCGGCGACATCGTGAACACCGAGACCAGCGCCACCGCGAAGCTGGCCACGTCGACCCAGTACACGGCCTTCACGCCCGCTCCGGCCAGCAGCACCCCGCCCGCGGCCGGGCCTGCCACGGTGCCCAGCTGGTTCAGTGACTGGAAGATCGCGTTGGCCGACGGCACCAGGTCCATGCCGACCAGGGAGGGGACCATCGCGTTCCGGGACGCGCTGTCGATGCCGCTGGTCGCGGCCTGTGCCGCGGGGAAGACGAACAGCGGCCACAGGGCCGGCCCGAGGTCGGAGTTGACCGCCAGGCAGGCGCTCAGCAGCGCGCCGAGCGTCTCGACGGTCAGCAGCAGCGCGCGGCGGTCCCGGGAGTCGACCAGCGAGCCGCCCAGCAGCGACCCGATGATCAGGGGGATCAGCTGGGCCAGCGAGGCCAGCCCGACGAACAGCGTCGAGTGACTGAGCGTGTAGACCTGCCACGGCACGGCCACCTGGGTGAGCTGGTTGCCCAGGGTCGAGACGCCGAGCCCGCCGACCAGCGCGCGGTAGTCACGGGACCGCCGCAGCGGCGTGAGGTCCATCAGGACGTGGCGGGCGAGCCATCTCGAGGGCTTCATGCGCGCGCGGCGGAGTTACACATTCCGCTTAGATTACCGGCCGCCTTCCTGGCGGCCGCGACGATACCCTGTCTCGATGCTCATCGGAATGTGCGGTGCCGAGTTCCCCGACGTCCGCGAGTTCCTGGCCCGGGAGCTGCCCGAGGCCGAGATCGCCGTCATCGACCACGGCGCCATCCCGGACTTCACGGTGGACGTGATCCTGCCGGCCGGGGGCGTGGTCAGCGCGGAACTGATGGACGCGGCCCGCCCGAAGCTCATCCAGCAGTTCGGCGTCGGCCTGCAGGGCGTCGACCTCGAGGCGGCCCGGGAGCGGGGCATCGAGGTCCGCAACGTCCCCGCCGCGGACACGGGCAACGCCGTCGCGGTCGCCGAGATCGTGATCTTCCACCTGCTCGCCCTGCTGCGCCGGTTCCCGGAGACCGTCGCCAGCGTCCTGGACCGCCGGGTCGGCCAGCCGACCGGCGCGACGCTGGCGGGCAAGACGGTGGCCGTGCTCGGCACCGGGGCGATCGGGCAGCGGGTCCTGGAACTGCTGGACGCGTTCGGCGCCGAACCGGTCGGGATCGGCCGGCGTCAGGAGAACGACCTGCTGCCGCCCGGCCGGTACTTCCAGGCGGACCGCCTGGACGAGGCCCTGAAGAACGCGGCCGCCCTGGTCGTGTGCGTTCCCCTGACCGAGGAGAGCCGGGGAATGGTCGGCCCGGCCGCGTTCGCGGCGCTGCCGCCGGGCGGCTACCTGGTGAACGTCGGCCGCGGCCCGGTGGTCGACTACCAGGCGCTGCTGGACGCGCTGCGCGGCGGCCGCCTGGCCGGGGCGGGCCTGGACGTGACCTGGACCGAGCCGGTCGACCCGGCCGACCCGCTGCTGGAACAGAACGTGCTGGTCACGCCGCACATCGGCGGGGTCACCCGGGAGTCCTACGCTCAGATGGCCGCCGCGTTCGCCGCCAGCGTGCGGTCGGTTGTCTGAAACGGGAACATTTTCCGCCATCGGGATCGTTGTTTGGTGTAAAGCAAGTAAATGGATGGTAACCATGACTGACATGGACGCCCAGGACCTGCCGGGACGTCTCGGGGTAGCGGTGCAGATGCTGGCGCACGCCGGCAAGACGGGCGGCGGGCCCTCGGAGCTGACGCCGACCCGGCTGACCGCGCTGGCCGTCATGAACGCGGCCGGGCCGATGCGGATGGGCAACCTCGCCGGGCGGCTGGGCATCCAGGTTTCGACGATGTCGCGGATTGTCGACGTGCTGGTTTCCTCCGGCTGGGCGGAACGCCGCCCGGACGAGGACGACCACCGGGCCTGCGTCATCGGCATCACCGGCCCGGGGGTCGACCTCATCAACTCGGTCCGCCAGATGCGCGAGACCCGGCTGGCGGACTGCATCGCCGATCTCGACCCGGCGGACATGGCGGTCCTGCAGGCGGCCCTGCCGGTCTTCGAGGAACTCGCCCGGCGCGTGACCGACCGCGTCCGGGACGCCGCCCCGAAGGAAGCCGCCGTCTAGAGCGAGCCGGTGAACGCCGGGATGTGGCGTAGATCACATTCATCTGGCAAGCTATCAGGGCGGCACGACCGTAGCTACCGGTATGAACACCACCCTGAAGGCGGGATTTCCCCTGATGACGGCCCTGCTGGCGGCCGCGTGCGGCAGCGCCAGCAGCGGTTCCGGCGGCGGTGCCAGCGGCGCGAGCCCGGCGGGGCACGCGGGCACCGTGATCGCGACCCGGGCGGGGACGTCCGGGACGCACCTGACCGACGGCTCGGGGCACTCGGTCTACCTGTGGGTCAAGGACCCCGCGGGCAAGTCCGTGTGCTCGGGCTCGTGCGCCGGCGCCTGGCCGCCGGTGGCGGCCAGCGGCCCGGTCACCGCGTCCGGCGGCGCGAAGAGCGCGGACCTGGGCTCGGTCACCCGGCCGGACGGTACCAGGCAGGTGACCTACGACGGGCACCCGCTGTACTACTTCGCCGGCGACTCCAGCGCCGGGCAGACCAACGGCCAGGGCAGTGACGGCTTCGGCGCCAAGTGGTGGCTGGTCGCGCCGTCGGGCGCCCAGATCACCGGCGGCCCGGCGCCGTCATCGCCGTCCTCCTCCGGCTCCGGCGGGGGCGGGTACGGCGGCGGGGGCGGGTACTAGGCCATGGCCCGGGCAGCGGCCCGCGTCCTGATCGCGGCCGGCGCGGTGGCGCTGGCCTGGTCCGGGGTAATCCACCTGCGCCTGTGGTCCGGCGGCTACGACGCCATCCCCCTGATCGGCCCGCTGTTCCTGGTCCAGGGGATCGTCAGCCTGCTGATCGCCGTGGCCCTGGTCGTTTTCCGCCGCCCCGTGCTCATGGGGGCCGGCGCCCTCACGCTCGCCGCCACCGCGGGCGGACTGCTGCTGTCGGCGTACTCCGGCCTGTTCGGGTACACCGAGAGCCTGGCCGTCCCGTACGCGACCGAGTCCCTGTATGTCGAGTTCGCCGGCGCGGCCGTCCTGACCCTGGCGGGTGTCCTCGCGAGCCCGGCCGCGCGCGGCCGTGTCCGGCGCTCCTGCGCCCGGGAGGACGGGCGATGAGGAGCAGGCGAAGACCCGTTCGGTACCGGAGTCCGGGGCTGGCCCCGGTCCCGGCCGGCCGGCTACCCGACGAGACCCTCCTGGCCGGGCTGGGCGCGGGGGACGCCGAGATGGCGGTCGCGTTCGTGCGGCGGTTCCAGCGGCTGGTGTTCGGGATCGCGGTGACCATCGTCCGCGACCGGTCCGCGGCCGAGGACATCGCGCAGCAGGCGTTCGAGCAGGCGTGGCGGCACGCGGCGGTGTTCGACCCCGGCCGCGGGTCCGTCCGGGCCTGGCTGTCGGTCATCACCCGCAACCTGGCCGTCGACGTGCTGCGGGCCCGCACGTCCGCGCCCGTCGACCCGGCCGACCTGAGCGCGCTGCTGGCCGAGGTGACCGACACCCCGGAACGGCTCGCCCTGGCCCATGACAGCGCCTCGGGGCTGCGCAGGGCCCTCGCGGACCTGCCGCCCGGGCAGGCCCGGGCCGTGGCGATGGCCGGGATCTACGGCATGACGGCCCGGCAGATCGCGGAGGCCGAGGGCATCCCGGTCGGCACCGCCAAGACCCGGATCGCGGGCGGGCTGCGCAAGCTCCGGGACGCCTACGCGCCGGACGAGACGGAGGAGACGTGATGGACTGCGGGGAGTTCTCCCGGATCGCGGCGGAACTGGCGCTCGGCGTGCTGACCGGCCGGGACCGCGCGGACGCGCTCGCGCACGTGCAGGAGTGCGCCGCGTGCCGGGAGACGCTGCGGCGGCTGACGCTGACCGGGGAGGAACTGGTGCAGTCGCTGCCCGCCGCCGAGCCCCCGCCCGGCTTCGAGACCCGCGTCCTGGAGCGCCTGGGCGCCGCGACCACCCCCGTCGGGCGGCGGCGGATCCTGGCCGTGGCCGCGACGGCGCTCGCCGTCGTGGCCGCGGGCGCCGGCGGCTGGGGGCTGGGCGCCGCGACCACCCCCGCCGCCGCGCCGCCGGCCGCGCGGACCGCCAGCCGGCCCCCGCTGAGCTCGGCGGTACTGCGGTCGGCCGGCCAGGTTTCCGCCGGGCGGGTCTACTACTACGCGGGCAGCCCGCGGTGGATGTACATGTGGGCGGATCTGCCCGGCGGGAGCGACCGGACGGTTACCTGCCAGGTGAGAGAGGCTGACGGGCGGTACGCCACGGTGGGGTCGTTCCGCCTGAACGGGGGATACGGGTCGTGGGGGAGCCCGGTGCCGGAGATCGGCGGGCCCGTTACCGCGGCCAGGCTGCTCGGTCCCGGAGGGAAGATCCTGGCCGCCGCGCGGTTCTTACCGCCGGGCCAGGAGCGATTTCATCGGGCCGGCGACGTCGTCCAGCGGCCGCGAGGAACGGTACACGCGGCACAGCGTGATCGCCCCCTCGAGCGTCGAGATGAGAGTGGTGGCCAGGATCCGGGCCTCGCCGGGCGGGAACCCGGTGGACTCGATGGCCCCGGACAGGGCTTCCTTCCACCGGTCGAAGGTCGCCGCGGCGAGGTCGAGCAGCATGGCCGCGTCGGAGGCGGAGGCGGCACCGAGGGCGGCGACCGGGCACCCGGCCCCGTAGTCCGTCTCGGCCAGGGTCTGCTTCCAGAAGGCGATGAACAGGTCGAGGGCCGTCATCATGTCGCAGCCGGCGACGGTGTCGGTGAGCAAGCCCGTGATGTAGTCGGCGGCCGCCCGGCCCGCGGTCAGGACCAGCTCGTCCCGCCCGCCGGGGAAGTGGTGGTAGACCGAGCCGCGCGGCGCCCCGCTGTCGGCCAGGACCGCGTCCACCGTGACCCCGGAGACCCCGCGTTCGCGCAGGATCCGCGTCGCGCTGTCCACCATGCGAGCCTTCGTGTCGCCCTGCGGCATCCCATCTCCCTCGCCGGCCGTGTCCGTCCGCAGTCTACGTAGCGGCCGGCCCGTGAAGTTACTGGACGGTATTGACTGCGGCTCAATAATTATGCATTATGGCATAATCCATAATCGGACGCTAGCCATCACACGACCACGGGAGCAGGGGATGACCGAGACTCAGGCAGCCAGCGCGAAAGCCGCGCCGGAGTGGAAGAAGACCGCGTGCATCCTCTGCGAGTGCAACTGCGGCCTGGAGGTCCAGGTCGCTGACGGCCGGCTCGCCAAGATCCGCGGCGACAAGGAGCACCCCGCCTCGAAGGGCTACACCTGCGAGAAGCCGCTCCGCCTCGACCGGTACCAGAACGGTCCCGAGCGCCTGTCCTCGCCGCTGCGCCGCACCCCGGACGGCGACTACGAGGAGATCGACTGGGACACCGCGATCCGCGAGATCGGTGCCCGGCTGCGCACGATCAAGGACACGCACGGCGGGGACAAGATCTTCTTCTACTCCGGCGGCGGCCAGGGCAACCACCTGCCCGCGGCCTACGGGCAGTCGCTGCGCGCCGCGCTCGGCACCAAGTACTACTCCAACGCCCTGGCCCAGGAGAAGACCGGCGAGGCCTGGGTCGACGCCCAGCTCTACGGCACCCACACCAAGGGCGACTTCGAGCACGCCGAGGTCGTCATGTTCCTCGGCAAGAACCCGTGGCAGTCGCACTCGTTCCCCCGGACCCGCCCCGTCCTGCGGGAGATCGCCAAGGACCCGGACCGGGCCATGATCGTCATGGACCCCCGCAAGAGCGAGACCGCGGCGATGGCCGACTTCCACCTCCGGGTGCACCCGGGCACGGACGCCTGGTGCCTGGCCGCGATGCTCGGTGTCCTCGTGCAGGAAGACCTGACCGACCCGGCGTTCATCGCCGAGCACACCGAGGGCGCCGACACCGTGATCGCCGCCCTCAAGCAGATTCCGGTCTCCGAGTACGCGCGGACCTGCGGCGTCGACGAGGACCTCATCCGGGCCGCGACCCGGCGGTTCGCCGCCGCCGAGTCGGCCACCACCTACGAGGACCTCGGCGTCCAGCAGTCGCCCAACAGCACGCTGATCTCCTACCTCAACAAGCTGCTGTGGATCCTGACCGGCAACTTCGGCCGTCCCGGCACCATGTACCTGCACTCCTGGCTGGTCTCGCTGGCCGGCGCGCCGCCGGCCGACCCCCGTATCAAGCGGAAGCCGAAGCCGGCCTGGCAGCGGCGGGCCGCCAAGGCCGCGGCGGCGGTCAACGCGGCCGGCGCGTCGGGAATCTCCCGGGCCGTTCCGGCGATCGCGGGGAACGGCGTCTCCCACGACACGACCAACCGGGCCGCCGGGGCGCTGCTGAGCAAGCTCGTGCCCCAGATGAGCGACCAGATGAGCGCCAGCGCCTACGCGAAGGAAGAGCGCGTCTCGCCCGTCACCGGCGCGAAGATCATCGCGGGCATGATCCCGGCCAACTCGATCGCCGACGAGATCCTCACCGACCACCCGGACCGGCTGCGGGCGATGTGGATCGACAGTTCCAACCCGGCCCACTCGCTGCCCGAGTCCGGGCGGATCCGGCAGGCGATGCGCGCCTGCGACCTCACGGTCGTGGTGGATATCGCCTTCACCGAGACCGCGCGCCAGGCCGACTACGTGCTGCCCGCCGCCAGCCAGTTCGAGAAGTGGGAGTGCACGTTCTTCAACGTGGAGTTCCCGCACAACACCTTCCAGCTCCGGGCCCCGCTGACCGACCCGCTTCCCGGCACGCTGACCGAGCCGGAGATCTACACCCGGGTCATCCGGGAACTGGGCACGGTCGACGAAGGGCTGCTGGACCGGCTCCGGGCCGCCGCGAAGGTCGGCCCCGACGCCTTCGGCCTGACCTACTTCTCCGCCGCGTCCGCCGACCCCAGCCTGCTGAAGATGGCCGGCTACGTCCTGTACGAGACGCTCGGGCCGACGCTGCCGGACGGCGCCCGCTCGGCGGCCGTGCTGTGGGGCGCCGCGCACCTGTGCGCCATCGCCAACCCCGGCGGGCTCGCCCGCGCGGGCTTCGACGGTCCCGGGCTGGCGCCCGGCCAGAAGCTCTTCGAAGCCATCCTGCGCGAGCGGGCCGGCGTGACCTTCACGGTCGACCGCTGGGAAGACGTGTGGCACTACGTCAAGCGGAAGGACCGCCGGTTCACCGTCGCGATTCCCGAGCTCCTGGAGAAGCTGGGCGGCCTCGGCGAGGCCCCCTCGTCGTGGACCAGTGAGGAGTTCCCGTTCGTGCTCATGGCCGGGGAGCGCCGCGCGTTCACGGCCAACACCATCATCCGGGACCCGTCGTGGCGCCGCCGGGACGCCGAGGGGGCGCTGCGGATCAGCCCGGACGACGCCTCGCGGCTGGGAATCGCCGCCGACGGCCGGGTCCGGGTGGTGACCGAGGCCGGCTCGGCCGAGACGGTCGTGGAGATCACCGACATGATGAGCCCGGGCCACGTGTCGCTTCCGAACGGCCTCGGTCTCGACCATCAGGCGGAAGATGGGACAATCACTCGTGTGGGTGTCGCACCGAATGACCTGACCAGCGCGAGCCGCCAGGACTGGCTCGCCGGAACTCCGTGGCACAAGTACGTTCCGGCCCGGATCGAACCGGCCGGATGACGACGCTGCTGTCGGCCGGGTACACCGTGGGGGACGCCATGCTGCTCCAGCCCACGGTGCATCCGGCTGACCTGACCGTCGCCCAGGCCCGGGACGCCTTCACCTCGAGTGCCAAGCGGCACATGCTCCTGCTCGTGGCGGACGGCGTCCTGGTGGGCACGGTGACCCCGGACGACCTGGACCCGGATACCCCTCCCGCGGCCTGGGCCATCGGCCGGGCGTCGCTTGAGGGGCGCACCGTGAGCCTCGACGCGCCGCTCGATCAGACGCACGAGGAAATGTGCCGGAGAGGCATCCGGCGCCTGGCCGTGACCGACGGCCAGGGCCGGCTCCTGGGCCTGCTCTGCCTCAAGCGCAGCCGCCGGGGCTTCTGCAGCGACGAGGGCGTCGCCGCGCTGCGGGCCGAGCGCGCTAACGCGGCCCGGTAGCGGTCTCCGCCTCGAACTCGGTCCAGAACTCGAGCGCGGCGTGCTCGATCCGCAGCCCGAGACGGAGTGAGATCAGCCGCGGCGCCAGTTCCGGGCGCGGGCCGAACCGCTCCATCATCGCCTCGTAGTCCGCGATCCGGTCGCGGTGCTGCTTCACCTGCTGCCCGGCCAGGGCCCGAAGATCCTCCGGCCGCGCCAGCTCGGAGAAGAACAGCTTCATCTCCGCGATGTCGCGGACCTGCATCTGCTCGTCGGTCGGCTCGGCCAGCCAGGCACGCAGCGCGCTGAGACCGTCGTCGGTGACGCGGTACACCTGCCGGCGGCGCCCCCCGTCCTCGCGGGCCACGGCCAGCAGCCCGGCGGCGGCCAGCCTCTTCGGCTCGGAGTACAGCTGGGCGTGCGGAAACGGCCAGAAATAGCCGATTGAGTGGCCCACCGCCCGCTTGAGATCGTACGGCGTGCTCGGGCCGCGCAGCGCGATCGTGCCGAGGACCACATAGGACGTCGGGGTCAGGCGCATGGTTGACAACCTTAGCGTCCCGGCTCATCATCCGAAACAGATGGTCCGTTTCAGATGGTCTCCCGGAGGCGGCAGCATGGATCTCGGAACCGCGTTCTCCAGGTCGGCCGAGCGGCACCCGGGGCGCCGCGCGGTCGGCGGCCCCCGGCCGCTGACGTACGCCGAATGGGACTCGCGCATCGCCGGCCTCGCCCGCGGCCTGCTCGCCTCCGGTGCCCGGCCCGGCCAGCGGATCCTGGCCCTCCTGCCCGGCGGCGAGCCGCTGGCCAGCCTGCACCTGGCCGCGCAGCGGATCGGCGCCGTCTCCGTCCCGCTGTCGGTCCGGTTCAGCGCCGCCGAACTCGCCTACTGCGTCGACGACGCGGCCCCCGTCCTGGCCATCGCCGACGACTCCACGGCTTCCCTGCTGGGCGAAGCGCTGCGCGAGGCCGCCGCGAGCCCGCCGGTCACCGACGTCCCCGCCCTGCTGGCCCGCGGCGCCTGGGATCCCGGGGGCCCGCCGGGGACGCCGCCCGGCGACGGCGCCATCAGCGTCATGCTCTACACCTCCGGGACCACCGGCCGTCCCAAGGGCGTGCCCCGCAGCCACCGGGCGGAGTACTTCGCCGCCCTCGCCCACCTGATCCAGGCCCGCCAGCCGATGGGCGCGGTCAGCCTCGGCGTGATGCCGATGTTCCACACCATGGGCCTGCGCTCCCTGCTGGCCAGCGTCCTGTGCTCGGGCACCTGGGTGCCCCAGGCGGGCTTCGACCCCGCCGAGTCCGCGGCGCTGATCGCGGCGGAGCGGATCGACACCCTCTACCTGGTCCCGACCGCCTTCTGGTCCCTGGCCCGCGCCGTCTCGCTGGACTCGCTGCGCTCGGTCCGGCGCCTGGCCTACGCGGGCGCACCCATGCCGCCCGCCCTGGCCGGCGAGCTCACCGAGGCCTGGCGGCCCGAGTGCCTGGTCAACCACTTCGGCAGCACCGAGGTGTATACGTTCAGCGTCGGCTCCGCCTACGAGGGCGGCGCGGTCCGCAAGCCCGGCTGCGCGGGCCGGGCCGGGGTCTTCGGCCGGCTCCGCCTGGTCAGTCCGTCGCCCGGCGCGTCCCCGGACGAGACCGTCCGGCCCGGCGACCAGGGCCAGGTGATCGTCTCCCTGGACTCGCCCGAGGCCTTCGGCGGTTACTGGCACCGCCCCGACGCCGACGCGAAGGCCATCCGCGACGGCTGGTACTACACCGGCGACCTGGGCCAGGCCGACGACGACGGCGACCTGTGGGTCTCCGGCCGCACCGATGACATGATCAACTCCGGCGGCGAGAACATCTACCCCGATTCCATCGAACGGATCATGGCTTCCGCCCCGGGTGTCGACCGCCTCGTCATCTCCGGAACGCCGCACGAGAAGTGGGGCACGGCCGTGACCGCGTTCTTCGTCCCGTCCGGAGGCACGTACGAGCCGGGGATGATCGGGCGCCTGCAGGACTGGGCACGGACCTCCTCCGGCCTGCCGCCCCTGCACCGGCCCAAGAGATACGTCGCCGTCACGTCCATCCCCACCTCGGCCGTCGGCAAGATCCTCCGCCGCCGCCTCACCACCTCCGGGCCCACGGTCCTGGCCGACAGCGAGGCCCGCCGTGACTGAGTTCTCCCGGGTCGAGGACGCCGCGCTGCTCGCCGGGCGCGGCCAGTTCCTGGACGACCTGTCACCGCTGCCCGGCACCCTGACCGCCGCCATCGTGCGCAGCCCGTACGCGCACGCGAGGATCACCGCCGTCGACCTGGCCGAGGCCCGTTCCGCGCCCGGGGTCGCCGCCGTCATCGGCCCGTCCGAGGTGAGGGCCGGCCTGAAGCCGTTCCCGCTGTCGGTGCGGGCCCCGATGCCGTACTACCCGACGGCCACGGACAAGACCCGGTTCGTGGGCGAGCCCGTCGCGGTCGTCGTAGCCGCCGACCGGTACCTGGCCGAGGACGCCGCCGAACTGGTCTCGGTGGACTACGAGGAACTGCCCGCCGTGACCAGCGTCGAGGGCGCCCTCGCCGACGGGGCGCCGCTGCTGCACGAGGAGGCCGGCTCCAACGTGGCCACCGACCGGGTGTTCTCCTTCGGGGACTTCGACGCCGCCGCGGCCGCGGCCGGGCGCGTGGTGACCCGCGACTTCGAGTTCCCCCGCTACTCCTCCATGCCGATGGAGTGCTACAGCGCGATCGCCTCCTGGGAGGAGACCGCCTCCGGCCCCGAGGTCAGCGCCTGGGCCAACTTCCACGGGCCGTTCGCGATGATGCCGGTGATGGCGGGTGCGCTGGGCCTGCCGCTGTCGGCGTTCCGGCTGCGCGTGCCCCCGGACATCGGCGGCAGCTTCGGCATCAAGGCGGGCATCTACCCGTACGTGGTCCTGCTCGCCCTGGCCAGCAGGCACGCCGGCCGTCCGGTCCGGTGGACCGAGGACCGGACCGAGCATCTTCTCGGCAGTTCGGCGGGGGCCGGGCGCTCGATGACCTTCTCCGCCGCCGTCTCCCGCGACGCGCGGGTCACGGCCCTGTCCGTCGACCTCGCCGACGACGTCGGGGCCTACCTGCGGCCGCCGGAGCCGTCCACGCTGTACCGGTGCTTCGGCAACATCACCGGCGCCTACGCGATTCCCGAGGTGCGGATCCGGGCCCGGGCCGTCGTCACGAACACCACGCCCACCGGCCTGAACCGGGGGTTCGGCGGCCAGCAGCTGTACTTCGGCCTGGAACGCCTCATGGACGAGATCGCGCGGGAGACGGGCCTCGACCCCGCCGAAGTCCGCCGCCGCAACCTCATCACCTCCGACCGGTTCCCGTACGCCACGCCCAGCGGCGGTCGCTACGACTCCGGCGACTACCACGCGGTGTTCGAGCAGGCCCTGGAGGCGTCCGGGTACGAGAGGTTCCGCGCCCGTTCCGGTAACAGCACGAAGAATCTCCGGGGGATCGGC
>Ga0131853_10012092_pt1 | contig 15798 bp, 7 predicted proteins | sample TergutLab28metaG_FD_92764 | JGI IMG/M metagenome (GOLD analysis project Ga0131853, IMG submission 92764) | Labiotermes labralis P1 segment gut microbial communities from Petit-Saut dam, French Guiana - Lab288 P1 (version 2) (version 2) | ecosystem: Host-associated > Arthropoda: Insects >...
ATACATACATAGATACATACATAAATACATATATACATACGTACGTACATACATACATACATACATACGTACATATGGGAGGCTTGCCCTAATAGTTTTGCAAACCTTTCTATATTTCAGTTAAAATCAATAAAGAATTCTGCAGTTTTTCTGTGGGTAATTTTGAATGTCCAGCTTGCTACTGCATCTCCGAGGAAAAACACTTTCCTCGCGCATGCGCAAAGGTCTTCAAAATGGCGCGGTCTAATAGTGTGCGTTGTAAAATATGGGCTCTTATTGAATTTCTTGTGACAGAGAATAAATCAGTAACCAACGTGTACAAGTGGTTAAAAAATGTATGCGATGTCCGTGCTGTTGATAACAACACTGGTAGTCTTTGGAAGTCTGTATTTTAGGTTATGAGAAAGGCCAAGCTGAGCTCAGCGACACGCATATGTGGCTGACCAAGAGCGGCAGTCATTCAGGTGTTGTTGCAACATGATGATATACTCATTCTAAACGATGAACAGATTACAGCCAGAAAGCTTGCAGGTGAGCTGTCAGTAACCAAGGGAGGTGTGAAAAAATATACCTTAAAATATTCAAACTTTGTGCTCGTTGGGTCCCACGAAGCCTAAAATACCGGCACCAAACTGTGCGGAAAGAAGTATGTTTGGACTTGCTGTAAACTTAGAGCCGGACAGTGAAAGGTTTTTGCCACGGATGGTTCCTGGAAATGAAACATGCATCCATCACTTACAACAGCAGTTAAAGAGACCCAGTAGTGGAATGGCATCGTCCAAATTCTCCTCGGAAGAAGAAGTTTAAGGCAACCCCCTCAGCAGGAAAAGTCATGGCCACTGTTTTTGAGAAGCGTAATGGGTGATTTTGGTAGATATTATGCAAAGTGGACAAATCATTAACTCAGGTATGTACAGGCAGACTGTTGAAACAGTGTAGAAAAATTTAGGAAATTTATAACTTACAAGTATTGCTGAAAGTCTCCTTCAGCACGACGACGCAGACCCACACAATTTTGAAAAAAACAGGGAGCAATAAAAAAATTGGATGGACTCTTCTTCCCCTCCCACCACGCAGTCCATACCTTTCTCCTTCAGGTTTCCGCCTCTTTGGAACCCTCAAAGATGCCATCTCTGGGAAAGCGTTTGGAAGGAAAGACGAAGTTAATAAAGAAGCGAGGAAGTGACTGCGAGTAAAAAATTCAAACTGGTACAAAAAGGTATCGATGCTCTTGTTTCTCAATGGCGCGAGGCTGTTGAAGTTGATGAAGATGTCTGACAGTTAAGCCTACAAATTTCTGTATCACTGCAAATGAAATTCAAAGGCATTGTAGGCATTTTTAAACAAGATTAGGAACCTACGTATAACGTAACCATTTTGCCATGTAAAAGCAGAACAGCGCTCCGTGTGTTGTTATTGAGCTACATATTTAACTGTGAAAAGTATAGAAATATTGTAATTGTTGCCATTAACAGAAAATAATGCTTTCCCTTTTACTGATAAGTTACATGTATTTTTTCAACAATATACTGTATAACCGTTGGTTACTGCCATGTAAATGCAACAATGGGTTCCATTTACATTGTCGTTGAACAACACTCTTTTTCGTACTGCTATCAACAGTACACGTGTATGTGGGTCTTCATGTAAAGCTCCCGATATTTTTGTCTGATTTTAACCGAATTTGGGTTTTTTTCGAAAGGCTTTCATAGTAGTCTTCAACAAAAATTCTGACGAAATCCTGCCGACAGGAGGCGAGTTACTACATGAAAAAGACGGAGACACATTCTGAAACTAATAGGCGCTTTTGCGGCTTATGTAAACGCGCGGAGAAATAGCCTACACAAAGGATAACTTCTGTAGGTTGCTTTGTTCAAAGAATCAGCCGAGCGATGGTTTTCCTTGGTCACTTAAAGAAATTTATGAGAGTGTTCTGAAATAGACAATAATTTTGAGTGCTGTACAATGTATGAGTTTCTCATTATCCGCTATTCGTATATTTTTCCTCTGAGCAAATTAGGTTTTTTTGTGAATACAAAAATACAGCATCGATATATTTCATGACGACAATGGAGATGAATATGCAAAGTGCAGCTTAAATATTCTGCTTTGACGTCGGTGTATTGTTGTTGTGTCTGGAGATTGCGCGTAAGGCCCACTGATCAAAGGGTCATGCTTAATACTGAATAAGTAAAGGCTCCATCTTTTTCACTATTATTTCCTTGCGGTTCCTTAACGCCACTCCGACTTTCAGACCGATAAGTTGGACTGACACAAACCGCAATATACATGTGTACCTCGCGATATCACAGACATTGTTCGCTTTAATATTTTTATTGCGGGTCTAAGTTATTTTATAGTTGTCAAAATAACTTAATTATCTAGGGCACATCCTACAAAATCTGAAGTTACTTTCATTTAGCGAACACATTTCACGTTTTTAAATATTTTTCCCCTCCAGGGTTGTGTAATTGTTCATTCCCATTATTCCAATTATGCGAGAAGCCTAAAGAATAGTTCATTATTTTGTAACTAACAAACTACTAAGCGACTTGAATAAAACACGTTATATTGTAATATAATACTTCAAAACAACCCATTTTTTGTGCCCTTCAAATTTACGTCAAAAATTCACCTTAAGAGATTTCATTTTTTTCTCCTATCACAGTCAAAGACAGTGTTTTCGGAACACATAAATGAGTCGTAAAAATTTGGTTCTGATATTTTTGGCCTTTTGTCTTTGAAAAGTAGAAGGAATAAAAGAGATATTAACTTGAAATAAATAGTGTATTTCGTTTCATCTTCGTCTTAAATCTTCCACATATCTTTCTCGTAGTGCCAACGTAAGACCGGCACTAAAGGAAGTATCAGACAGCAGTAATAATGTAATTAGATATACAGACACAACACTGTCATTACTCAGGAAAGTTTGGCAGCGCACCAGTAACTTCGTATCTCGAAACAGTGAATTTTTCCTTTTGTCGTCTGTAAATTTTGGACTATTTGTTCATCAATGTTTCTAAATAATAGAAGAAATAAAGAGGATTCATGTCACAAAACTCAGAAAAATAACGTGACTGCAACAGAAAATTAACTTTTGAGAAACTAACCTATATGAATAATCCAGTTCGGCACTGCGCCACCTGCTGCCACACCATTGTTAGCTGCTGATCCACCAAATTGGGGAGGGGTGTAGAAATCGCCAGTTTCCGCTGCAAAGCCGTACCCACCCACTTCAATGCAAAGTTTAAAGCTTCGAGTTCGCTGTTACCTTTCCTTCCTGGGTGTGGAACTGCGTTCAGTTCACGGCTGTACGAATGTCTGACACAAAGAAAACCTTCGTATTAAATGGGAAATTAAAAATAAAGAGAGCTAGTCTCCGAAAAACAAAATTAGCTAGTCGTCGTGTTGGTCATACAGTCATGGTCAAGGACTTAAAAATTAAAGCCAGAATTTTGATAAGGTCAAAATTTAACAAACCGAGAGCGAAAGAGAAAGAAATGGAATGATAATATTAACATAAAATTGGGGGGGGGGGAGTGCAAAGGGCCCCCCTAGAGGAAGTAACATAAAATCCTGGCCAGTGAGGGGATTTTCCATAGGCTGTGTTGAAAATTCGGTTTCCCTTTTAGAGGCCTATTTAAAAATAGTAGGTGGTCAGGGCAAACTATGAAGCTCTTCAGTATGCAGCGACCTCCGTTCGTCCGCCATACTCTTAATTTTTTTTACATTTTTCGCCTTCAGCAGGCTGTTCTCAAACACCTCAAACTGTCTCACCTTCTCACCGTGAAAGATATGGTTCTAGTTCCATGCAAAACAATACAAAAAGTCACTCAATTGTTATACCAACTACTGCACATATATAAAATTTATAAAATTTACACATTAAAACATTAAAAACGCTCCGACATGTTTCGGTCCTAGGACAATCATCAGGGAGCCATATCGTCTTTGCTAAAGTTACACTATAAAAACCAACTGGAATAGCGAAATTAATGTGACTTTTAATATCGTAACTTTAGCAAGGACGATATGGTTCCCTGATGATGGTCCTAGGACGGAAACATGTCGGAGCGTTTTTAATGTTTTAATGTGTAAATTTTACAAATTTTATATATGCAGTGGTTGGTGTAACAATTGAGTGACTTGACAACATGCACGGTTTAACAACGAAAATATATAAAGTCTTTAAACAAAAGAAGTGTAGCAGAGGATGCTTTGTGAAGCTACATGAAGTCAGAAATATTTCCTTCCACAATCATGCAATAAAATTCACCACGAAATATCTGGTACCAGCTCATTCCTTGGAATAAACTGTTGTTAAGTTGCGGGTGTACAGGCTGTACAGACTGTACAGACTGTATAAGACATGAATTCCTTTTCAGAGTAGGATGCAATAAATTGTCTTTGGTTTGTTGTGTGAAATTATTCGGCACATTGAGGTGTTATGTTATGTGAACGCGAGAAAGTGCTATTGCTAAAAAATTTGAAAGTTTATAGAACTAAATCGGCGAATTTATTAGAGATTCGCTTCATCTCGAAGTAACTTTGTGTGCGCATAAATTTTAATGACCATAAAAAATTATCTAAAACTATTCTTATAATAAAACCAACTAGATGCACTAATTTCTCAAGTTTATTTTTTGGAATAAAACTCTACATGTTTCGGACAGTTTATTTGTTCATCATCAGGAGTTTTTGACTGTACACAAAGCAGTGGTATATGTCATGCAGGTTTGCTGACACCTTGCGAGCAGGATCAGAACGGAACTGCAGTTCCGTCCTGATCCTGCTCGCAAGCTGTCACCAAACCTGTATGACATATACCATTGCTGTGTGTACAATGAAGACTCGTGATGATGGACAGAGGAAATGTCCGAAACATGTAAAGTTTCATTTCAAAAATAAATTTGAGGAATTAGTACATCTAGTTGGTTTTATTATAAGAATTTATCACGATTCAAAGTCACCGGAACCTCAAATTTATCTGAAACTAGTAATATAAAATAGATGAAGAACGGAGGATCAGTCGGCAGTTCCGACATGTCAGTTTCTTTTTCTTTTCAGGGTGTTTTAAAATACATTATTTTTTGCGCAATACGAACCAACAAAATAAACCTATTCTAAAATAATACTTTAATTTTTTATGTTTTCTACATCAGTGTTTCTCAACCTTTGTGAGACCGCGGCCCGGTAAATTATTTTTTATAAGACGAGGGCCCGGTTCCAACAAATTTACTCGCAAATACCTTTCCAATTTTTTTAAGTTCATATATTAAACTAACATAAGTATTAATAATTAATTATGGCATAATCATAAAGAGTACTAATACACTTATGTATATGGTGTGGCATGTTGACAAATATAAAATTACTTTTAAATTAGTTATTAGTCACTGGACTAATGAAATCTTGTAGCATACTGTAGTTTCCTCAGGGCAACATCTGGGCCTAAGTTTTTTCGACACATTCACGGATATTTTTATCCTCAGAATATTTCCACCATAAAACATTTGTTCATGAAAATTGCTTAGAAAACTAAAATGACAAATTGCAGGAGAACCTCTCGCGGCCCGGTATAATTGATGACAGGGCCCGGTACCGGGCCGCGTCCCGGCGGTTGAGAAACACTGTTCTACATGTTTCGAAACAGAAGGTTCATCTTCAGGAAGACGGTTGTATATACAGGTATGGTATAGTGTGCTTTGTATGCTGAAATTACAATAAAAGGCCTTTGTAAGATATCTAATTATAAAAGTATTTCATAAAAGCCTTTTATTTAATTTCAGCATGTACAACTTAATATCCTATAATTGCATATACAACCGTCGTCCTGAAGATTAACCCTCGGGTTTGAAACATGTAGAAGACATCAAAAATTGAAAAACTAAAACATGAATTTAGAAAAGTTGTATTTTGTTGGTTTGTAATGTATAATTATATTACAATTCGCGGTGCAAGAGAACTGAAATTTCTGTTTTTACTTTTCTTTATAAAATGAGTACTAATGTCACTGTTATGGCTTCTCCGTAAAACTATATTTTTGGCACTATTTCAATCATGTCGTGAATTCCTTGAACCACACTTCTCAATACTAAGATGCCCTATTTAACAAAACATACCTACATTCTTTTACGGACTTGGGACTTTTTTATGGGGTTTTGTTTTATGGTTACACTAAAAAGCGATTATTTCCCGAAAGAGCAATAGGCGGTTGGTTTTTGTAATGGAGGCACGAGATATGAAATTAATTTGAGATCTTACTTAGTTGGATTCCAGGTATAAGATTTTGATGGAAATGCATGATGCTTGCGTAATTTATCGAACTGGTTGGCCTATTTACCTTATGCATAAAATCTGTCTCCTTCCTTTACCAGTTTTCTGTAGTTCATCATTTATGTGATTGATAGATGGTCATAATTTTCGGTTCAGGACACAATCGATCTACTGCAGCAATTATTTCGTTATTTGGTAGCCCCTAAATACATATAGCAAACTCCATACAGCACATAGACTGTGAAAGCTGACTGCCGCTCAACAGTTCAACACGTTCAAAATATTGCTGTAATAAACAATGTTATTCTTTCTGTAGAGATTTCTTCCAGAAAAAAATTGGACGAAAAATGTGTGGTGTGAAAAAATGAGTCATATATGAACCCCGACGAGAGTGCCAAATTGCATTATTGATCAGTGCATAATCTGCTTCTAGCGCAAGTTGTGAAGTGTTCTGGATGATGCGATGTGTGCACACTCAGCAGTTACAAGCACGACTTAAGCTAGTCATGCACTTACGGCGACCCGACGTGTGAGAATCTTTGACCCTGCGAACAAGTGGTGGTACACTAAGCGATATTTTTTCCCCAGTATTTCACAACGTCGTGCATGTGACTGTGACGTGACCTGACGTGACGTGACGTGACTTGTCTATCGAGGCAATTGCAATTTTTGTTTTGTTTAATACCGGGTTTATTTTGGCGTCGTTGACACACATCACAAAGATGAATTATACTTATGATTATGATGATGATGAGCGAGGTAGTGTTGACGATGAATGTACTGATTACGAAATTTATTAAAACTTTTGTTTTTTTAATAACAAATTTTTTTCAAAATCATTAATAACGCTTCCTGACTCCTGAAGGTTTACAAATTCCGTTCTTCTTAGGTAAATACTTCTAACGTCCATCAAGAATTCCGGATCTTTGAGGACGGAGTGCTGAGTTAAATACTGGAGCTTAAAAGTGGAAAGAAAAATATTATGGAGAAACTTATAATAAGGAACTTTGTAATTTTTACTGCTCATAAAATTATAATATTGTAAGAATCTGCAGAAGAAATAGTCGATCATGGCTTGTAACGTGAATATGGGAGATCAGACGTACCTCGAATAACATAGTTCCTATACTGAAAGGAAGAGATATCTAAGAAGACCTGGGAGCAGATGTAATATTAAATGGGTCTTAAAGCACTAGGGTTTATTGTGTAGGCTGGATTTAGGTGGCTTCGAATATACAATTTTGTTGAACCTGTTTCTCTTGCAGACCTTCGTATGCCCAAACTAAAGGGAATGTATAGAGCATGCATCCTCCGCAACAGGATTTAAGCAATATCTGAATCGCTAGAAGACGGCGGCGACACACAAAGTAGGCTATATTTTTCTAGAAAGACTTCTCTACATATGCGTTTTCTTTCGTTCTTAGACAAATACAAATTCAGGTTAAAGTGGAAAGCATTAAAATTACATAATTCTTAACCATTCTCTTTCAGCAGATATTTTTCCTATGCACATGTGCTCCTGTTTATGCATACTAAGAAAAATGTTGTCTATTAAAGCATGAGGCAGGGAATTTTATCCTACGTTATTGATGAGAGCTCGCTGCTGGGACTGAAGAGGCGTGCCAGAGCGACTGGAACCTGCAAAGAACAGAATCTTTGGGAAATCTTTTGGCTTTACTTCTAAAAATATTCCTTCATATATGTGATTTACATTTCCATAGGTTACGAACGCAAGGTTATTCCATTGACTGGGAAATATATAAGGTGTATTCCTTGGCTGGAATTTATCAGATATTTGTTAAAAAATAATGGCGCAATAGGACGATACATCGTCTCTTTGCAGACTTCATGAAGAGCTGTGAACGGTTTCGGCGGCCCCCTGTCTAAAGCGTGGGTGGCTTGTTGGGATTGCGGATTCGAATCCCGTCAGGGGCAGAATATATATAGAAACTAACATTTTTATATGTATTAACTTTTTGTATTATTATTATTATTATTATTATGGCCTGATTATATCTTTATGTTTTCAGGTTTATTGACCACTAAATTAACATGACCAGCTTCGACCTAAAGCTGATGTGACTTATTCAATTCCATTTCTCTCTAAGCTTCGTCAACACTCGTAATATCATATACATCAGAAAAGCAGTTAGGTTATTTATAAGAAATTTACCATTTTAAAGTTAAAATTCCAAGCCTGGGGCCGAAATTTTCGCCGCTTAATAAATGTATTTATGAGTGGGTGTTGGTTGTGACTGGAGAATTTTTTAGATTTTTATGTACTTCTTTTTAGGTGTTACTGAATAGTAGCCTGATGATGACACCTAAGTGTCGAAACATGTTGCTATAATAAAGAGGACTTGAGTTAGTTTTGTCAATAGTTTTTATTTATTAATTGATCTCACTAGAACACAATGGGATGTGTAACTTCAAAATAGTAAATTTCTTATAAATAACCTGTTTTTCTAATGTATACGTTATTACGAGTGTTGACGGAGCTTAGGGAGACCTGGAATTGAATAAAAAGCATCGGCTTTAGGTCGAAGCTGGTCATGTTAATTTACTGGATAATAAACCTAAAAAGCTTAAGATAACGTTTGGAAAACCTACATGTAGATGCCAGGATAGCGTAGAGACTGGTGGTGGCGCATGCATAAAACTGCTGGCGCCGTGAATTGTAGTGACTACCATTGTTACGTCTCATAACAAATTTCGACGTTTTGCTGACCGTGCATCTCAGCATATTTATCAAAGTATTTAACCAACTTGATGCACAAAATTTGTTTTACAATAAGTTTTATTTCATGCCTCTACATGTTTCGAGCACATGTGTTCATCATCAGGAGGTCAAAATTGCATTAAACACCTATAGATGGCCGTCTCGTGCACGAGACTGCCACCTGTAAGTGTGATGATACCAGAGGCTGTGTAATGCAATTTTGAACTCCTGATGATGAGCACATGTGCTCGAAACATGTAGAGGCATGAAATAAAACTTATTGTGGAACAAATTTTGTGCATCAAGTTGGTTAAATACTGGGATGAATATACTGAGATGCACGGTCAGCAAAACGTCAAAATTTGTTATGAGACGTAACAATGGTAGTCACTACAATTCACGGCGCCAGCAGTTTTGACCTCCTGATGATGAGCACATGTGGTCGAAACGTGTAGAGGCATGAAATAAAACTTATTGTGAAACAAATTTTGTGCATCAAGTTGGTTAAATACTGAGATAAAGTCTCATAACAAGTTCGTTATTTGGACAGGCAAGTAACATCGTCAGTTGGGATGACTGCAGCCTAGGCTAAAAGCGATTTTGGTCCACCAGCCCTTAGCTCAAACAAATACTCGCACGTGCTCATTACATCTTACCCTGTGCCTATCTCTTTCTTTTTCTTGGCGACTCATGGACAGGAAATTTAACATGGCGCAGTTGCTTAAAGCACTCTTTACAAAATTATTTCAAGAGTTTTTTTTCCCCGAATGAAATTATTTAAAGGGAATAATATGTGAATAGAATATTTGCATAAATAAAACAATTTTAAACCTCGTGTCGTTATTTAATACTCAAATCGTTCATAGCCCCTTCTGTGTTCGTAAGTTTGGATGAATTGCACTGTAAAGTTAAAATACAGCGAGTTGTTTGTTAATAAAGGGATTTTACTGGTTGGTTCCAGTCCTCCATCAAAATTCCGGAATTTGGGCTTTAAAACGTGCACCGCGAGCTGCAACTCTCTTTTATTCTACTTTTCACCCCTTAACTCTGTACCAGTTTTACAATTGATTAAGCGCCAATGACACCTGAGTTTAAGACATTTTTGTGAAAACTTAAGCTTATTGACAGACGAAGTGTTTGATAGGATACACACATTATGGACAGCTGTCGTCCGTTACAGAACATACAGTGGCTGAATCCTGTGGAAAATGGAACGAAGCTTCAGATTCCGCAAGACGTGATTAATTTCTTGACCAAACGTGCGGCTGTTAGCTTCTCAATATGGTCTCTGCTCCCTGCAGTTGGTTGCTCAGTCGGTAGTTACCAAGAGCGTCATTAAAAAGAAAGAGCTTTACAAAGCAAATTTTCTTTCGGTTCGATTTGGGCAATTACAGAGATAAGGCAATTATGAAGGCGTCATTTTGTCTTCCCCAAGTTTTTCACGCAGACAGGAAAGTACTGATTCCTGCAGTGACAGTCCTAACTACCTGAAGTGGGCCTACGTAATAATTTAAAATAACGTGCGTTAGTTCTTCATAAGAAGTGGGCAACTTGGGATTCACCATTCATTATTCTAAAGAACCGTCTTCGAAACAAGGCGAATAATTCCTCCCTTCTTGAACTTGAGCTCCACTTTACGTTGCTTTAAAGTTTCCTATCCGACTTTCAGGTCGCTGTGAGATTAACAACGTAACAATTCAGAACACGAATATAGCAAATTATTAATAGGTTTGTCATACTTCAGTGGCTCATTTTTATAACTGACAGTTATGAAGTAAAGCATGTAGCGAAACCGTGTCAAAAGCACGACACTCTTAACAAACGGTAATTATTTCTTTATGATAAAAGTAACACAGAACCAATAAAATTGGCCAGAATGCTGTTAGCGAAAAGTGAAGTGGAAAGGCACCTCTCTAGACCTAGAGAGAGATGAGAGTAAAAGACTATTTTTAATAAAAGAAGCTGCGATATCGAGTGTGTATAGACGGCACACGGCAGGTTCGAGTGGCTGGTTGTTCTGAGGTAGGATATAAAAATGCGGTATATCTTTTTCGACCTGAATTCAAACAGTCTATCTTCAGAATTTAGATTATTGTTGTGTTTTTCATTTTGATTTGTTATCAGTGAGAAGAATCTGAAATCTTGTGCGGAAGGAGAGAGAAACAGAAAGCCAATGGTGTTCCTTAGAAGACCACATCACTTAGAACTGACAGAAACACAAGGACTACAAGATTAATCTACATTCTTGAAAACGTTTTTCACCAGCTCGAAACCTGTGCATTAACAGAACCTTCACTTCGATTTATTTCATAAGTACATGCCTGGACGTTCGACACTTGCATATCTGGCTTTCTTTAAACCACACAAACACAGCGATTACTGAATATTCAAGAATCTTATATTAGACCCACGGACAGCATTCACATACGCATGTTTCTTATACTGGTAGTTCCCGTATAAATAACGATAATTTGCGTAAACAGTTTTTCAGCAGTTGATATACGATGAACATAGGGCGTGTCGTCTGTCAATAGATCCCGAATATTAAACACTATTTAGTACAATATTATGCTTAAAGATGTAAAAAGAGTTAACTCCTCATTAATCTTCTCCGCCATAAGATTTTGACACATTATTAAAAGAAGCTCAGGCGAGTTGGAATTCTGTGCCCAATCATTCATAAATTCATTAACAGTTATGATTTTCATATGTGATGAAAATCATAACTGTTAAAAATTAAGGTACACTTTCTACCAAATATGATCACTAGACAAAAAAACTACAAAAAAATCGCACCTAAAACACACCACAAATAACAGAACTTACACTAACGCTACTTCATACATCTTTATGGAACCAGACGGTCTATGTGGTAACCAACGCTATCGTCGTGAGCTCCTGATGATGGGCATAATGGTGCCCGAAACATGTTGAGCATAACATAAGCATAGTAAAGTAATCCCATCTATTTGTATTTTATTCTGCAGTTTTCAAGATGACGCACGGTTCAGTACACATCAAACGTGTAACGTTAAAATGAGGTGCTTTCGCTTAATCATTGCTGCAGTGGAAAATCAGTATTACGCATTCTGAGTGTGTGTGTGTGTGTGTGTGTGTCTGTAGCTTCAGTTATCCAGAATTCAAAACGTATGAGCCATATTGTTACACGTGGCCTGCTCGTCTCCACAATATGTTTTTCACATTGTCTTATAAAGGGCGTGATTTTTTTATAAAAAGCTACAGAAAGTAAATTTTGTGTTTTTTTCTCGACAATATTGTCTAAAATGTTTCTCATTCTAAGAAGAACACAGCGAGACATTACCACAAATACACTCACTTATTCACGTAAATTAGCTGGTATTCTTGTCAGATTTTTAGGAATTTGAAATTTCACGACAGAGTTTCGAAAAATACTCAAATATGAAATTTCATAAAAATCCATTCAGTGGGAGCATATTTGTTCTGTGACGACAGACAGACAGAAATGATGGGATTAATAGTGACGTTTCTTAATTTTACAAAAGCGTCGAAAAAAAACTGAAAAATTTGAGGCATTTTCCAAGAAAATTTTTAATTTGGTAAATCAAAAACCATTTGTGTTCTGAGGGCAATTTAGAAATAATTTTAAATGTTTTCAACATACGTGTAAAGAAAAGTGACGTATGCCTAGAAAGAAATGGCACGTGGGTTAGGAATGAATATGGAGGGATTGCGCAGATTTTTACGTCACGCACGACACGTGATCACACTTACCCCTCCCCTGACTCATCATCACCTGTTTCCAACCCTTCATTCTTCTAATGTTCCTACCTCATCCCAGTCTATCATTACAAGCCATCTCCATAATTCCAAATGCCTTACCTTTCAGTTATTCAGTCAGGCCAAGGGGTAGCTGGGTACCGGAAGTTTGTATAACAATAATCACGTAAGGGAACAACACATATGGTTATAGTCACTTCCTGCTTTTACTCCACCCCCACTAGGGGGTGAGGACCGGGAGGTCAAAAGAACTTGCACAGATCAGACTTTCCTCCCTTGTTCAAAATTAGGAGGAAAAGCAATAAATGCTGAAGTTCGCGTATTTGCCAAATACGGCTACTGATCATGAAAAGGGGTTCTTAAGCCTAGGTTCCAGATATGACAGCCTTTTGATGGGTTATTAACCTGCAAAATAATGAAGAATGCTGCTTTGTGTATGAAATAGTTAGTTTTTGTCAGAGAAAATAAAAATGGAATTGTAGTGATCCGGAGAGTACTGGAGGCATGATGTGCCATCACAGACACAGCACATATTTATGGATAATAATATTATATGGATTTCGGACATGTTAGGATTTGCGTTGATCTAAAACAATTAATTTCATAAGCTACGCTGTTTTAGTATTAAACAATTAAAGTAACTTACGTACTGTAAAATGAAAACTTACAGTACGTATAACATGGAAATAACTTTAAAAGAACTGTCTGTCTGTCTGTCTGTATTAAACATTTGGTAAGTTATGTAAGTTTAAGACAAAGAAAAGTGGGCCGCCCTGAGGAAAGGATGATCCATAGAGCACCTTATACTTTTTCATACGTGACTTAGAGCGTATAATCTTTCATGCATGAAATAATACTCTAAAATTGTCCATTGAAGTCACAAGGAGTTGGTGAACTAAGACAAGGAATAGAACACACATTTTCTGTCACAAGGTAATCGATGCAAGGAAGTAAATATTATATTATATCCCATTACATTAAAAGGGTCGTTTCTTACAATACCTACTGGCTGACTCGCGGCCTTATCTTTCACACAGAGATTCTGAGGTCTTTAGAATGCCTTCCTGTTGAAGAAGATAAATTCCTAGGAATATCTATTGCTGTATGCACCATATTTCTTTAGGAAGTCTCTTTAAAATACAACGTCGATGTGCTATGAGAATTATCAGCCCTACAACAATTGAATAAATAAATAAATGTTTTAAGAAAACGCCAAGAAACTTTGTCCTCCATTTCACTTGCAAATTTTGCGATGTCGTCTCTGTTATTAAAACCTTGGTGATTTATCCTTCATTATAAATATAATTATTTCGACAGTATACTGCACCACAGTTTTAAATTTTTTTCCGGGCAGTTTACCTGTAGTTGCAATTAGCCTCTTCAATAAATTCATATAGCCAAAATGAATTCCCATAAAATATACTTCAACAATATTCTCAAGGGTGTCTTTATATCATAAATTGATTTACCATTAGATACCCCCATCGAATTTTGTACCATTGCTTTGTCTCTCCATGCTTTAGACGTGTTGTACAAACCTCAATCATGTGGATCTAATTATTCTAACAATACGTTGTGGATGTTGCAGATCGTTACAATTGCGCTTAACTGTTTTCTTTTTGTTTATCTGTGATAATGATATACCACTCGCCATTATTTGTCATGCAACAAAAATTGTTTTAGTTGCTACAGAATGTAATATGGCAGTAAGATCCACATCTATGCAAGCTGTCAACAGCAAGTAATAATTAAGTACCCAGTACAGGGTGTTTCTAAATGCACATAACTTCGAAATTCGTAATATGTTTTGGATGACTTTGAAAAAATACACTTTTTTATTTTTCCCTAACTAACCCCTGTATTTGCCACATGGTCTTAATCTAGGTGGAATAATTCGTGTGCCAGTTTTGAGAGTCGATATAGCGATTGGCTGAAGGCTGAATGACCGAGAAACTGTGTTTCGACTCCCAGGAAACACCATATACTTATCTGTAATCCAGAAGGTTTCTGGGTCCATCCAGTCTCCTATTCAATGGAACCCGAGACTCTTTCCCCAGATGTAAAATCGATTGTTTTGTGAAGCTGACCACTGATCTTCATTTAGTGCCGAGATCAATGTATAGTGGAGCTACACCTCCATTCAACCATATGCCATCATGACTTGCACGAAGGCAAAGTTGTTTCACTCTACGTTCATGTTTATACGGGCGTGAAAATTGTGTCTTTAACATCAAGCGAAGAATATAGAAGAAGAACTTTTCTAAACAAGGTGATAAGATGAATCTTTAGTCTAAGAGAGAAAAAGTCAGAGGAGGATTTAAAATATGGCATTATTAGCAGTTCATCACAGAATTTTACCAGAGTGATGGAATCAATATGAGATAGGCCAAGGCGTACCGTGGCTCAGGAGGTTAGTCACCGGCCTTTCAAGGCGGAGGCCAGGTTACAATCCCTACACAGTTCACGTGTGATTTTTGGTGGACAAAATTGCACTTGGACAGGCTGTTCTCTGAGGACTTCTTTTTTCGCCTGTCAGTATCATTCCACCAACTCACCATATTTATGAATTCGCCTATCACTGAAGCTGCTCTATGCCTGTAATTGAAAGTGTCGTTTAATGAACACTTAAAACAAGAAGCCGGCGAGGCATTGAGGAAATTTCAGTTGAGAAAGTGGAGGGAAAATTCCACTTTAGCGGGCTACATTCACGTGAGAATGTGATATTATAATACATTTACAACAATTGATTGCCAATAATACAAAACTGTAGTGTGTACATATCTATATATATACATACAGTCATGAACACAACAATATTACATTTAGTAGCGATATATAATATACAACCACATGTTTCGGCCCTGTATGTAGGCCATCATCAGGTTGTCCAAAGAACTAATTAAGTGACTATACAGTATGTTTGGTAATTTTGGAAGGGGGACGAGATCGCGTCTTGCGTCATAAATCGTGGGATTAGTGAAAGTTGAAATAAACATGTTAAGGTGTTACATCAATTGTGAACATCTCATAATTCTAACATGCAA
>Ga0131853_10012093_pt1 | contig 15798 bp, 19 predicted proteins | sample TergutLab28metaG_FD_92764 | JGI IMG/M metagenome (GOLD analysis project Ga0131853, IMG submission 92764) | Labiotermes labralis P1 segment gut microbial communities from Petit-Saut dam, French Guiana - Lab288 P1 (version 2) (version 2) | ecosystem: Host-associated > Arthropoda: Insects >...
GCGCCGGACTACGAGCCCCCCGAGGACGCCACCGGCGCCGCGGCGCTGTCCGGCACCGACGCGTTCATCATGCAGGCCGACGGGAAGGCTTGGCTGTACGCCCCGGCCGGCCTGCTGGACGGCCCGCTGCCGGCTCACTACGAGCCGCAGGACTCACCGGTGCCGAACCTGCTCTACAAGCAGCAGCGGAACCCGGTCCGCCAGGTGGCGCCGTTCAAGCACCCGGACAACCGGATGCAGCCCGTCGGCTCGGACGTCTTCCCCTGCGTGGCGACCACGTACCGGCTGACCGAGCATCACACGGCGGGCGGCATGTCCCGGTGGCTGCCCTACCTGGCCGAGCTCCAGCCGGAGTTCTTCTGCGAGGTATCGCCGGAGCTCGCGGCCGAGCGGGGACTGGAGCACCGCGGCTGGGCCACCATCGCCACCGCGCGCAACGTCATCGAGGCCCGGGTGCTGGTCACCCGGCGGATGGCCCCGCTGACGATCCAGGGGCGGGCCATCCACCAGGTCGGGCTGCCCTACCACTGGGGTCCGGGCGGGCCCAGTCCCGGGGACGCCGCCAACGAACTGGCGGCGGTCAGCCTCGACCCGAACGTGCATATCCAGGAAGTCAAGGCGTTCGCCTGCGACATCAGGCCCGGACGCCGCCCGACCGGCCCCGCCCGCCTCGACCTCGTGCGGGAATACCAGCGCCGGGCCGGCATCACCGAGGAGACAGGGATGGAGCCGTGACCGAGACCACCGACCCGGCGTCCCGCAGCGGGTACGCCGACCATCCCCCGCGCATGGGGTTCTTCACCGACACGTCGGTCTGCATCGGCTGCAAGGCCTGTGAGGTCGCGTGCAAGGAGTGGAACGGCGTGCCCTCGGCCGGCGGCCGGGACCTTCTCGGCCTGTCGTATGACAACACCGGGGGCCTCGGCGCCGACACCTGGCGGCACGTGGCGTTCATCGAGCAGACCAAGCCGATGAGACAGGAGGGCGCTGACGGCCCTGGCGGCGACATGCGGTGGCTCATGGCCTCCGACGTGTGCAAACACTGCACGAACGCCGCCTGCCTGGACGTCTGCCCGACCGGCTCGCTGTTCCGCACCGAATTCGGCACCGTGGTGGTGCAGGAAGACATCTGCAACGGCTGCGGGTACTGCGTGCCCGCCTGCCCGTACGGAGTGATCGACCGGCGGGAGGACGACGGCCGGGCCTGGAAATGCACGATGTGCTACGACCGGATCGGGGACGGCCTCGAGCCCGCCTGCGCCAAGGCCTGCCCGACCGACTCCATCCAGTACGGGCCGCTGGAGGAACTCCGCGAGCGCGCCGCGGCCCGGGTGGAGGAGGTCGACGGCGCGCGGCTCTACGGCGACGACCCGTCCGACGGGGTCGGCGGCGACGGCGCGTTCTTCCTGCTCCTGGACGAGCCCGAGGTCTACGGGCTGCCACCTGACCCGGTGGTCACCACCCGCGACCTGCCGTCCATGTGGCGGCACGTGGGCGCCGCCGCCGGGGTCATGGCCGCCCTCGCGGTCGCGGCGTTCGGAGGTGCGAAATGACCACCACCGACCGGCCGAACGGATCGTCGTTCCAGCGCAAGCAGAAGGCCGAGCGCCCCATGGTGCCGAAGGCCGAGTTCGGCTCCTACTACGGCAGTCCGGTCCTGAACCCGCCGGTGTGGGAGTCCCCGGACATCCCCGGCTACCTGTTCCTTGGCGGCCTGGCCGGGGGATCGTCGCTGCTGGGCGCGGGCGCGTCGCTGACCGGCCGCCCGGCACTGGCCGCGGTGACCAAGAGCGGAGCCATCGCAGGCGCGGCCCTGTCGATGTACTTCCTGGTCCACGACCTGGGCAGGCCGGCCCGGTTCCTCAACATGCTGCGCGTGTTCAAGGTGACCTCCCCGATGAGCGTCGGCTCGTGGCTGCTGGCCGCGTACGTGCCCGCCGCCGGTGTCGCGGCCGCGACGGACCTGTGGGGCATGGCCGGCCTGCGGGACCTGCCCGGACGCCGGCTCCTGGGGGCGGCCTCCACCGCCGGCGCGGCGGTCCTCGGGCCGTTCGTGGCCTCTTACACCGCGGCTCTCATCAGCGACACCGCCGTCCCGTCGTGGCACGACGGCTACCCGGAGATGCCGTTTATCTTCACCGGTTCGGGCGCGATGGCGGCCGGCGGCCTGGGACTGCTCGGCACGTCGGTCCTCGGCGCTTCGGCGGGCGAGGCCGTCCCGGCCCGCAACCTGGCCCTGCTCGGCGCCGCCATGGAATCGGCGGCGATGAGGCGCATGACCCGCCGTCTCACCCTCACCGCCGAGCCCTTCGCCACGGGCCGGGCCGGGAAGTACGTCAAGGCCGCCAAGATCCTCGCGGGTCTCGGGGCGGCGGGCACGGTGGCCAGCGCTTTCCCGCTGCCGGTCCGCGCCCGCCGCGCGGTCGCCGCGGTCTCCGGCGTGGCCCTGGTCGCGGGCTCGGCCTGCACCCGCTGGGGCATCTTCCACGCGGGCGTCGCCTCCGCCGAGGACCCGAAGTACACGGTCATCCCGCAACGCGAGCGGCTGGAATCCGAGGCGGCCGGGCACGCTGGGAGCAAGGGATGACGCGCGAGCAGAGCGAGCGCGGGCCTGTTCTTACTCGTCCTCGTCGCTGATCACGTCGGGATTCCGGCCGGCGGATTCCCGGCCGCCCTTCAGGATGTCGGGATCGTCTCCAGCTGGTTCCCGGCCGCCTGCGAGCACGTCGGCGGGCTGGTCAGGGCCGCCCATCACGTCGAATTCCCGGTCCTCAGCCTGCTCGCCGCCGTCCAGTACGTCGGCGGGCTGGTCCGGTCCGCCGCCCATCACGTCTGGCCGGTCTTGGGGGGCCTTGTCGCTCATCGGAGTCCTTGCTCCTCTCGCTGTTGCCGGACAGGGTCTAGCCAGAACCCGTGCTACCCGCGAAGCGGTATTTATATCGTGGCACGATCGATTTTTCTGGCGGGCTCAGGGCCCGCTTCTATGCCAGGTTCGCGAGCGTCCGGATGGCACCAGGCCGGAAAACGGCGCGCCCGGCGGCGATGCGCCGGTCCCGGGCCGGACCAGGACCGGTGAGCCGGCTGAGCGCGGCGAGCAATTCGCCGGGGTCCCGGGCGTGATCGGACAGGCCGAGCCGGGCCATGAGGCGGACGCCGTCGGCGCCGTGCCCCGGGATAGGCCGGTAGCCGACCACGGGCAGCCCGGCGGCCAGGGCCTCCGTCGCGGTCTGCCCGGCGGCGTTGTCGATGAGCACGCTGGCCGCGTGCATCAGGGCGGGCATGTCGTCGACCCAGCCCAGCGCCGCCGCGGGAGTGATCTCGGCGAAATGGCGGCGCAGGCGTTCGTTCTGCCCGCACAGGATGGCCGGGACGTACCCGGCCTCGTGCACGAGGGCGGCGGTGGGGGCGAGCGACGATCCGATGCCCCACGCGCCGGTTGACAGCAGCACCACCGGCCGGCCGGCCGAGGCCAGGCGCTGGCGCCACGAGTCCGCTCGCGCGCCGTCCTCAGGGGCGGTGAACCGCGGGTCCACCACCGGTCCGTACGCCGCCGCGGCGCAGCCGGCGCCGCGGCGGATCCCGGCGGCGATCTCGTCGGCGTGGCACAGGTAGAGGTCGTTGCCCGGGTGAAGCCACTGCCGGTGCGCCTCGAACTCGGTCATGACCACCGCGCTCGGGACGCTGAGTGCTCCCCGGGCCCGCAGCCGTCCGGTGATCTGGGCGGCCAGGTGGAAGACCGGCACCACCACGTCGGCCCGTTCCCGCCGGACCAGGTCCAGGACCCTCCGCTCGCCCAGTGCGGCCAGGGGCGCGCTGCCGGGCCGGATCGCGCCGTCGCCGCCGCGGAAGAACGACTGGTAGATCCCGGCGTACAGCAGCGGTGCCCGCTCGATGACCACCCGGTAGCCCGACCGGATCCCGGTGCCGACGCCGGCCGGCAGCAGTTCCAGGACGTCGGCCCGGATCGTCTCGTGACCGGCGGCTTCCAGCCGGGCGGCGAGCGCGGACGCGACGGCGTCATGCCCCGAGCCCATGCGGGCGCTGAGGATGAGGAACCTCCGCCCGGCCGTCGCGGCGCCCGCCGCCCGCCATGCCAGGCGCATCCCGATTCCTCTCCCGGCCGGCCGCTGATGTTGATGCGTAACGTACCAGAGTGGAGTGCTAGCGGATCGTGACAGCGATCATCGTCAGGCAGGCGGCGAGCATCGCCCAGAGGCCGGTCATGACGATGATGTACCGGTACCGCTCGCGGCGCGCGCGGTACCGGGCCCGGCCCGGGTCAGCCTCGAATCCGGTCAGCATCGCCGCGAGTCCGGGGTCGGCCTCCGACAGCCGGTTCTCGATTTCTCTCAGCGTCTGCGGCTGGCCTGGCGGCAGGATCATCGTCGCACCTCCGTCTTGTTGCCGTGTTCGGGGGTCACTATCCGTCTCCCCAGCGAACCTGGAGCGAACCTGACGGTTACGTCAGCGTAGGCGCGGTGATGATGGCCGGGCTCTGTTTTCGCTCAGAACCCCGTCATCGCGGAATGCCCGCGTACTGCGAACGGCGGAGCCGCGACGACGCCAGGAACCGGATCGCGCGCCGCCACCAGGCGACGATCCCGGCCCGGCGCCCGCTGGCCGCGCGGAAACGCTGTTCCGAGGGCGGCTCGCCCGGGAACAGTCGCATGATCAAGTCCGCATCGGGTCGTGGCCCACCGTCATGAGGGACCGCCGCCACTCGTGGTCGGCGGGTCCGTCCGGGGGCGGGTTATCTTCCTCATCGGTCACGAAGTCGGTGACCTGCCGCATGACGTCGGTGTCCTCCGGCGTCAGGTCGACCTTGCGCTTGCGGAGCAGGGCGACGACCTTCTCGCCGAGTTCCGGCAGGCCGAGATCCCCGCGGTCGCTGAACGCCTCCTCGCCGGACGCCTCGGTCAGCAGCCAGGTCCGCAGTTCGTCGGAGGTCATGTTGACGACCTCGTGGAAGGTAGCCCAGGCCAGTTCCGCTTCGGGCGGTAGCCGGTCAGCCACGGTGGTCCTCCCTCCGTCTCCGGGTTACCGGTGTCTCCCGGGCCACTGCCCCGCACGTCCCGGGCCTAACGTCGCGGGGCGGCGCATAACCAGGACGCTGCGGGGCAGCCGTCGGCCATGAGTGAGAGACCACCGGCCGCCCACCGGAGACCGCTCCGGCGCCGCGCGCTCACCTGGCTCGTCTGGTGGGTGCTCATGATGGGCCTGTGGGTAATGGTCGACGACTCGATCCAGTTCGATGAGCTGCTGGCCGGGGCGGGCGCCGCCGCGCTGGCCGCGCTGGCCGCCGAGATCGCCGCCTACCAGGCGTCCGTCCGGCTCCGGATCGGCCGCGACGGCGCCCTTATCCAGGAGGCCCTGCGGCTCCCGGCTCAGCTGGTGAAAGACACGGTGACCGTGTTCGCCGCCCTCGCGCGAACGCACCCGCCCCAGGGGGAGTACGCCGAGATCGGCGTGGACGTGCCCTCCGGCGAGGCCGGGCAGGTCGTGGCTACCGGGATCCGCAGCTTCACGCCGAACACCTTCGTCGTCAGCCTCTCGCCTGACCGCGCATCGATCCTCGTGCACCGCCTGGTCGCCCCGGGAGGCAAGCCGTGAGCTTCATCGCCGCCGCGATCGCGCTGCTCGTGTGCGTCGTCCCGGCCGGACTCGTGATGGTCCGGGGCGAGGCCGCGGACGCGGTGGTGGGGTACGAGTTCCTGACCGCCGTGGCCGTGATGGTGTTCGCCCTGCTGGCTGAGGGGTTCGCCCGCCCGAGCCTGTTCGAGTTCCCGGTCGTGCTGGCCGTCTTCCTGTACGGCGGCGGCCTGGTCTTCGTGCGGGCCCTCGAACGCTGGATGTGATCGCCGGTGGCCAGGGAGATCATTGCCGACGTCCTGCTCGCCCTCGCGGTCGCATGCGTGGCGGCGTCCGCCATCGGCCTCATCCGGGTCACGGACGCCGCGGACCGGCTGCACTACGTGACCCCGGCGGCCGTCGTCGCCCCCGTCCTGGTCGCGGCGGCGATCTTCGTCCGGCAGGGCCTCGACGAGAATACGGGGGAGACCCTCGTAGCGGTCCTCATCATGCTCGCGGCCGCCCCGTACCTGGCCCACGCCACGATCCGGGCGATCCACGCCGGCGCCGAACGGCAGCCGGAACAGCGGGAGGACGCGGAGCCATGATCGAGATCCTGCAGGCCGTCATGCTCGTCATGGTCGCCGCGGGCGCGCTCGCCGTGACCCGGGCCCGGGACCGCGTGCGGCAAGTGCTGCTGCTGAGCGGCTACGGGCTCCTGCTGGCGATCCTGTTCTTCACCTTCCAGGCGCCCGACGTGACCCTGTCGGAGCTGACCGTCGGCACGGTCGTGCTGCCGATGATCCTGCTGCTGGCCATCTTCAAGGTCAGAAGGGGCGAGAGGGGGCGCGAGGAGTGAGCCCGCGCCAGAGACTGGTCCTGTTCACCGTCGCGATGGCCGGGCTGGCCGCCTGCTTCGCCTGGGCGGTGGCCGGCCTGCCCGGCTTCGGCAACTACCCCGGCCCTTACGGCCCCGTCATCCTGCACGACGCGGTGGGCCAGACTCACGCCACCGGCGTCGTCTCCGCCGTGAACTTCGAATACCGGGGCTTCGACACCGTCGGGGAGGAGTTCATCCTGTTCGCGGCCGCGGCCGGGCTGAGCGTGGTGCTCAGGCGCCTGAGGGACGAACGCGAGAGCCGGCCTGTTGATAACAGCAACAGGCTGCCGGTCCCGGACTCCGTGCGCGTTCCCGCCCTGATCTTCACCGGCCCCACCGTCCTCATCGGCTGGTGGCTCGCCTCCCATGCCCAGACCAACCCGTCCGGCGGATTCCAGGGCGGGATCATGCTGGCCAGCGCCCTGATCCTGATCTACCTGGCCGGGGAGTTCATCGCGTTCCGCCGGCTGTCCCCGGTCGCGCTCCTGGACGCGGTCGAAGCGGTCGGCGCGGGCGGGTTCGCGGTGATCGGCCTCATCGCGCTCGCGATGGGCCTGCCGTACCTGGACAACTTCGTGCCGCTGGGGACCATCCCCGGCGCGGTCAGCTCCGGCGGGACCATCCCGCTGATCAGCTTCTTCGTCGGCCTGGAGGTGGCGGCCGCGTTCGTCGCGATCATCGGGGAGTTCGGTGAGCAGACACTGCTGGTCCGGAGGAGCTGATGGAGTACTTCCCGTTCGTGGTGGTCGCCTGGATCCTCGCCGTCGGCCTGCACGGCATCGTGACCAGCCGCGACCTCATCCACACCATCATCTGCCTGGTCGTCGTCCAGTCGTCCACGTACGTGCTGCTGCTCGGCGTCGGCTACGTGACCGGCGGCGTCGCACCCTACTTCTACGACATCTCCGCCCGCACGAAGGCGGTCGACCCGGTCGTGCAGGCGCTCTCGCTCACCGACATCGTCGTGGAGGCCGCGGTCACCGCGCTCCTGCTGTCGTTCGCCGTGCAGGCCCACAAGCGATTCGGCACGCTCGACCCGCACAAGCTCGTGGAGTTTCGAGGCTGATGCCGTCTCTTCCCGTCGTGCTGCCGCTGATCGCGGCGGCCGTCCTGCTCGCCGCCCGTCCGCTGGCCCGGTACCGGCGGGTCCTCGACCTGGTGGCCGCGGGTACGTCGGCCGCGGTCGCGGTGCTGCTGGGAATACTCATCTTCCGAACGGATCATGCTTCCACCTACTGGTTCGCCGGCTTCCGTCCCGCTCACGGGATCGCCGTCGGCATCGCCTTCACCGTCGGGCCGCTCAACGCGGGACTGGCCTGCGTGGGCGCGATCCTGATGACGGCCGCGATGGTCTTCTCCTGGCGGTACTTCACCGGGGTGGGCACGTACTTCCACGTGCTCATGCTGACGTTCCTGGCGGGCCTGTGCGGGTTCTGCCTGACCGGAGACGTCTTCGACCTGTTCGTGTGGTTCGAGCTGATGGGCGTGTCCGCGTACGCGCTGACCGCCTACCGCCCGGAGGAACGAGGCCCGATCCAGGGCGCGCTGAACTTCGCGATCACTAACAGCGTCGGCGCCTATCTCTCGCTGACCGGTATCGCCCTGATCTACGGCCGGACCGGGGCCCTGAACATGGCCCAGATAGGCGCCTGGGTCAGCCGCCACCCGCCGTCGGGCCTGGTCGTCATCGCGTTCGTGCTGGTCATCGCCGGGCTGCTGGTGAAGTCGGCGATCGTGCCGTTCCACTTCTGGCTGGCCGACGCCCACGCCGTGGCGCCCACCCCGTTGTGCGTGCTGTTCTCGGGCGTGATGGTGGAACTGGGCCTGTACGGGATCGCGAGGATGTACTGGTCGGTGTTCGGCCCCGGGCTCGGGCACCGGGCCGCCATCGGCCGCGTGTTCCTGGTCCTGGGCGTGCTGACCGCGGTGGTGGGGGCGCTGTACTGCTTCCGGGAACGGCACGTGAAACGGCTGCTGGCGTTCTCCACGATCAGCCACGCGGGCGTGTTCCTGGCCGGGTTCGCGCTGCTGTCGCCCCTCGGGCTAGCGGGCGCCGCCCTGTACGTGGCCGGGCACGCGTTCGTGAAGGCCGCCCTGTTCCTGGGCGCGGGCATCGTGCTGCACCGGCTCCGGTCGGTCAACGAGACCTGGCTTCACGGCCGGGGCCGGAAGCTCCCCGTGACCGGCGCGCTGTTCACCGCGGCCGCCCTCGGCCTGGCCGACCTGCCGCCGTTCGGCACCTTCCTCGGCAAGGGCTGGATCGACGATGCCGCCGGGTCGCCGGCGGTGACGATCATCCTGCTGGCCTGCACCATCGTGGCGGCGGGCTCGGTGCTGCGCGTCGCCGGGGGAGTGTTCTACGGCCTGGGCGACCCGCCCCGCGAAGACGAGCGGATGGCGGCCGAGGCCAACGAGGAAACCGGGGAGACCGACTCCGCCCGGCAGCGGACCCCGCTGACCATGAGCGTTCCGCTGGCCCTTCTGGTGGCCGCCGGGCTGGCCACCGGGATCGCGGCGATGGTCCCCCGGGCGGGCGACGCGCTGCTGTCCGCGGCCGCCCAGTTCCAGGCCCAGCCGCAAGCCAGGCCGGCCGACGTGACCGTGTCGTCGGTGGTCACCGGCCTGGTCTCGGCCGCGGGCGCGGTCGGCGTCGGCCTGGCCGGGCTGTACTGGCGGCGGATCCCGGTTCTGCGGGGCCGCTACGAACCGGGAGCGCGGGGGACCGGGCTCGCCGACCGGTTCCAGAGCGGCGTTATCAACGACTACATCACCTGGGTCATCGCCGGCCTGGCCTGCCTGGGCGGCGTCCTGGCGGCCATCATCCGGTTACGCGGGCTCGCCCCGGGTAGCCGACGGCCATGGCACGCATCGGATATTTCCTGTCGTCGGAGGAGTACGACCCGGCGGCCCTGATCCGGCAGGCCCGGATGGCCGAGCAGGCCGGATTCGACGCGCTGTGGATCTCCGACCACTTCCATCCCTGGCTGGACGACCAGGGCGAGTCGAGCTTCGTGTGGTCCGTGATCGGTGCTCTGTCCCAGGTCACCAGCCTGCCAATCGAGACGGCGGTGACGTGCCCGAGCGTCCGCATCCACCCGGCGGTCGTAGCGCAGGCCGCCGCGACCTCGAGCCTTCTCGCCGACGGGCGTTTCAGCCTCGGTGTCGGCACCGGCGAGGCTCTGAACGAGCACATCACCGGCGCCCGGTGGCCCGCCGCGGCCCAGCGCCTGGACATGCTGGAGGAGGCGGTGGACGTGATCCGGCGGATGTTCACCGGCGAGCTGATCACCTTTGACGGCGAGTACTACCAGGTGGAGACCGCCCGTCTGTACTCGCTGCCGCGGATACCTCCGCCCATCCACGTGTCCGGATTCGGGGAGAAGTCCGCGCGGCTGGCCGCGGGCATCGGCGACGGCTTCATCTGCATGAGCCCGGACGAGGACCTGGTCCGTCTCTACCGCGACAGCGGCGGCGGCGACCGGCCGGTGCAGGGCGGCCTCAAGGTGTGCTGGGGCCCCGACGCGGACCAGTCCCGCGCCACCATGCGGAGGCTGTGGGCCAGCGACTACCTGCCCGGCGAGGCGGGCCAGCTGCTGCCGCTTCCCCGGCACTTCCGCCAGCTCGGCGACCTGGTGACCGACGACATGGTGACCGCCCCGGCCGGACCGGATCCCGAACCGTACGTCCAGGCGGTCCGGGCCTACGCCGACGCCGGGTTCGACGACGTCTACCTGGCCCAGGTCGGCGGGAACCTCGAGGGCGCCTTCGAGTTCTTCGCCGGCACGCTCCTGCCCCGCGTCCGCGAGCTCCAGCCGGCCTGACCCGGTTTCGGCCGCCGGCGCCGGGTAGGGAAGGCTCGTCAGGAGCCAGAGACGAGACGACATCCAGGGGATAGAAGCGAATGGCTGGGAAGACGGAACAGGGCGCGGAGACCGAGACGATCGCGGTCCTCGGCGCGGGCGGCATCATGGGCCACCCGATCGCGCGGAACATCGCGCGGGCCGGGTTCGGCGTCCGGGCCTGGAACCGCACCCGGAGCAAGGCCGAGCCGCTCGAGGCCGAGGGCGTGTACGTCGCGGACACCCCGGCCGACGCGGCGCGCGGGGCCGGGATCGTCATCACCATGCTGGCCGACGCGGACGCGGTCACCGGCGCGATGGACGGCCCGGACGGGGCACTGAGCGTGATGCCCGGACCCAACGCCGAGCCCGGCGGCGACCGCACCGACAACCCGCACGGGCCGCACCACGCCCTGTGGGTCCAGATGAGCACGATTGGCGAAGAGGCCACCAAGCGCTGCGCGGAACTCGCCAACGGCCGGGGCGTGGGCTTCGTGGACGCGCCGGTGCTGGGCACCAGGCAGCCCGCCGAGGCCGGGCAGCTGGTCGTCCTCGAGTCGGGCCCGGAGGAGGCCCGGGGCCGGATCGACCCGGTCTTCGACGTCATCGGCTCCAGGACGATCCGGGTCGGCGAGGCCGGCGCCGGCAGCCGCCTGAAGCTGGTGGCCAACAACTGGGTGCTGGCCGTGGTCGCGGCCGGCGCGGAGACCATCGCCCTCGCCGAGGGGCTCGGGCTGGATCCTGACCTGTTCTTCCGGGCCATCGAGGGCGGCGGGCTCGACCTGCCGTACCTGCGGATGAAGGGCAAGGCGATGACCGAGCGGAACTTCGAGCCGTCGTTCCCGCTGCGCCTGGCGTCCAAGGACGCGGACCTGGTCAGCGCCGCCGCCCGGGACCGGGGCCTGGACCTGCCGGTCGCCGACGCGATCGCCGGCCGGCTGGCCGCGGGCGTGAAGGAGCACGGTGACCTCGACCTGTCCGCCACCTACCTGACCAGCGCCCCGGAGAAGTAGGCCGAGGCCGTCTAGGACGCGAGGCACCGGGCCATGCGGCCCAGGAGCTCGTCGGTGTCCAGGGGCTTGGGGAGGCAGTCGTCGGCCCCGGGGACTCCGCCCGCCAGTTCCCCGGTCATGGTGTGCGCGGTGACCGCGATGATCGGCAGGCTGGAGAACTCCGGGATCTCCCGGATCTCGGAGATCGCGGTGTAGCCGTCCATGCCGGGCATCATCAGGTCCATCAGGACCAGGTCGGTGTCCGGCTGGCCGCGGAGCGCCTCGATTCCGGCCTGGCCGTCGCGGGAGCCGAGCACGGTCATGCCGTAATGCTCCAGCGTGCTCGTGATCGCGAAGACGTTGCGCGGATCGTCGTCGACCACGAGGACCTTCTTGCCGTGCAGGGCCGACGGCCCTCGCTGGCCGGCGGCCGGGGCGGGGTCCTCCCGGGCCGGGCCCGCCGGCGCGGGACCGAGGGCTCCCGTCGCTCCCCGCACCAGGTCATCGAGGCTGGTGCCGGCGTCCCGGGCCGAGGCGGACAGGTGCCAGGTGATCCGCTCGCGCAGTTCCCCGGGCGAGCGCACCAGCTCCGCTGTCCGGGCCAGCGGGCCGGAGAACCGGGCCGCCGTCAGGTCGTCGCGCGCGTGGGCGAGGACCGGGATCCGGCCCCGCAGCAGGTCCAGCGTGGCGTGGACCAGTTCCGGTGCCGCCCCCAGGTCGAGCACCGCGCAGTCCGGCGGGCCGTCGGCGAGCGCCGCGGTCACCTCGTCCGGGCCGGCCGCGGCCGCCACGTCTACCGGGCCCTCGCTGTCCGGCAGTCCGGAGATCGCCCCGCGGGCCAGCAGGGTGAGCATCCCGCCGCGGGACCCCTCCACCACCAGCAGCCGCTGCCCGGCCCCGGCGGGCGTTCCGGCCGGGACCGACCGCGGGTTGGCGCCGGCGTCCAGCAGGTCGTTGAGCACGCTGAGCAGGTCCGACCCGGCCGAGTGGATGACTCCGGCGTATTCGACCTGCTCGGCCGTGAGGTTGCCGCCCGGGTTGTCCGCGAGCAGGCGGGCCAGGACCAGCATGCTGTTCAGGGGAGTGCGCAGTTCATGGGAGAGCGAGGGCAGGAAGCGCTCGCGGGCCGCCGCCCGCTCGCTCAGCCGGTCGGCCAGGGCGTTGAAGGCGGCGCTGATGTCGTCCGTCAGCGGGTCGGGCGACGCGGGAAGCCGGACGCTGTAATCACCATCCCGCGCCGCGGTCAGCGCGGCCAGCAGCCGCTGCAGGCTCGCCGCCTCCAGCTCCGGCCGCCGGGGCCAGGCCTCCGTCATCTCTCGCTCCGATCGACTCCCGAGTTCACGGTCAGTTCTACCCTTTATACGTGAGGCGCGGCACTCCGGGCATCTTGCCGCGATTGCGGCTTACGCAAATGCGGCGGGAAAAATGCCATTTCCGTTAGGGGAAAGAGTGCGTCTCATCCGTATTTACGCTGCTGTAGCCGACAGATTTACATGCGCGGTGATACGGTGCTCTGAACGTAATGACGGGAGGCGGTAGGGTTGGCAGCTAGTAGTGAAGCGGTACGCAATGGCGTGTCGCGCACTTTCGCGCTGCTGGATACTCTCGCCGAATCCGTTATGGCGGTCGTTCCCGTCCGGGACCGCGGCGGAAAGCTCGCCGACTTCGCGATCACGCATCTCAGCCCCGGCTTCGCCGACCCGGACGGCCGCGAGGCCCGGTCAGTGGCAGGCCTGTCCCTGCTGGAGGCCTACCCCGGCAGCGCCACGGGCGGCGGCCTGTTCGCCCGCGCCGCTCAGGTGCTGGCCGACGGCCGCCCGCAGCGGATCCCCGGCGAGTCCGGGCCGCTGACCGGCTCCGCCCACGCCGTTCCCGTGGCCGACGTCTGCGCGGCCCCCTGGGAGGGCGGCGTCGTGTTCACCTGGCGGCGGCTGGCCGCCGAGGACGGCCGCCTGGCCGAGCTGCTCGACCACGTCCAGCGCATCGGACAGCTCGGCGGCTGGGAGGAGGACCTGGCGCTCGGGTTCACGCACTGGACCGAAGCCGCGTTCGACGTCTTCGGCCTCGACCCGGCGCACGCCCGCGCCATTCCCCTGGATGAGCTCGACAGCTACGTCGTGGCAGGCGACGAGCCGCTGGTCCGCCGTTTCCGGCAGACGCTGCTGGCCCAGCACGCCCCCGCCGCCGCGGTGTTCCGCATCGTCCGGCCCGGGGACGGCGCGCTGCGGCAGATCCGGGTGTTCGCCGAGCCGATCGCCGACTCGGGAAAGGTCACCTCCCTGCGGGGCGCGTTCCAGGACGTCTCCGCGCTGTACCACACCCAGGTCGCGCTGGACGCCACCCGCACTCAGCTCGCCGACAGCGAGCAGCGCGCGGCCGAGGAGCACGAGCTGGCCATCGGACTGCAGCGGGCCATCATGCCGGGGGAACGGCACATGGACTACGAGGGTCTCGACATCGCCGTCCGGTACCGTCCCGCCGAGGCCGGCCACCTGGTGGCCGGCGACTGGTATGACACCCTGGAGATGTCCGACGGCGACGTCATGCTGATCGTGGGCGACATCGCCGGGCACGGCATCTCCGCGGTCACCGGCATGGTGACCGCCCGCAACGCGCTGCGCGGGCTCGCCGCCACCGGCGCCGGCCCCGCCGACCTGCTGTTCCAGCTGAACGTCGCGGCCTGCGTGTTCACGAAGGGCATCACCGGCACCGTGGTCTGCGGCCGTTACAACCCGCGCACCCGGGTGCTGCGCTGGGCCCGGGCCGGGCACCTGCCGCCCGTGCTCGTGCGCGACGGCGTCGCGACCGTGCAGCCCACCCCCGACGGGCTGCTCATTGGCGTGACCGAGGACACCCGCTACGAGGAAGTCCAGCTCCAGCTCCGGCCCGGGGACACCCTGCTGCTGTATACCGACGGGCTGATCGAGCGGCGCGCCGCCTCGATCAGCGACGCCCTCGCGGAGTTCGCCGCCGCCGCGGTCCCGGCCGGGCCGGACGCCGACAGCTACGCCACCCGCATCCTGGCCGGCGCCGACTCCGACACCGGGGACGACGCCTGCCTGATGGCCGTCCGCATCCCCTTACCCCGACACCGTATGTTCGCGATTCCTGTCGTAGGGGCAGCAGAATCCGCGAACTTAAGCGAGGGTGGAGTACAGCGCCGCGGTCTGGGCGGCGACCGCTTCCCAGCTGAACTCGGCGACCGCGCGGGTGCGCCCCGCCCGGCCCATCGCCGACGCCCGCCCGGCATTGCCCAGCAGCGAGTTGATGCCCTCCGCCAGCGCGGCCGGGTCATCCGGCGGGACCAGCAGGCCGGTCTCGCCGTCGGCCACGACCTCCGGGATCCCGCCGGTGGCCGATGCCACCACCGCGGTGCCGCAGGCCATCGCCTCCAGGTTCACGATGCCCAGCGGCTCGTACACCGACGGGCAGGCGAACACGGTGGCGTGCGTGAGCAGCTGGATGATGTCCTTGCGCGGCAGCATGTCGGGAATCCAGACCACGCCGTCGCGGGTCTCGCGCAGCCCGTCTACCAGCGTGGCGACCTCCTCCGCCAGCTCCGGGGTGTCGGCGGCGCCCGCGCACAGCACCAGCTGCGCGTACGGGTGGAGTTCCGCCGCCGCCCGCAGCAGGACCGGCAGCCCCTTCTGGCGGGTGATGCGCCCCACGAACAGCACGTACGGGCGGCCGGGGTGCACCCCGTGCCTGGTCAGGACGGACAGGCCCGGGTCCGGGGCGTACTCGGCGGTGTCGATGCCATTGCGTATAACGGAGATCCGTTCGGGAGGGATCTCGGGGTAGGCGCCCCGCACGTCCGCGGCCATCTGGCCGGAGACCGCCACCACCGCCGCCGCGGAGGTCAGCGCGATCCGCTCCGCCCAGCACGACAGCCGGTACCCGCCGCCCAGCTGCTCGGCCTTCCAGGGCCGCAGCGGCTCCAGGGAGTGCGTGGTGACCACGTGCGGGATGCCGTCCCTCAGCGACGCCAGGTGCCCGGCCAGGTTGGCGTACCAGGTGTGCGAATGCACCAGGTCGGCGCCGCGGACCGCGTCCGCCATGGCCAGGTCGGCCGAGAAGACCTTCAGCGCCGGGTCGGTGAGGACGTCCCACGCCTGGTGGGCCGTGGCGGCTTCCCGGGGCGCCCCCTGGCAGTGCACGGTGAGATCGACCAGCGGCTCCAGCGCGCGGGCCAGGTACTCCACGTGCACCCCGGCGCCGCCGTATACCTCCGGCGGGTACTCCCGGGTGAGCAGCGAGACCTTCACGCCGTTACCTCCTGGTCCTTGCCGACCACGGTGATCCCGCCCGCCGACACCGTGAAGCCCCGGGCCAGGTCCTTCTCCTTGTCCACCCCGACCTGCGCGCCCTCGGGAATCACGACGTTCTTGTCGATGATCGCGTTCTGCACGACCGCCCGCCGCCCCACCTGCACGTTGTGCAGCAGGACCGCGTCCTCGACCCGGGACCAGCTGTTCACCCGGACCCCGGGCGACAGCACGGACTTGCGGACCAGGCCGCC
>Ga0131853_10012094_pt1 | contig 15798 bp, 17 predicted proteins | sample TergutLab28metaG_FD_92764 | JGI IMG/M metagenome (GOLD analysis project Ga0131853, IMG submission 92764) | Labiotermes labralis P1 segment gut microbial communities from Petit-Saut dam, French Guiana - Lab288 P1 (version 2) (version 2) | ecosystem: Host-associated > Arthropoda: Insects >...
GAAGATATTCATGCAAGTACAGCTGCCCAGGTTCACGGTATAGCTATAAAAGACGTTACGCCTAAAATGCGTTCTGAGGCGAAGGCGGTTAACTTCGGCATAGTTTACGGAATTGGTGCTTTCAGCCTGTCAGAGGATTTGAAAATAAGCGTAAAAGAGGCAGAGCGCTATATTGCCGCCTATTTAGACAAATACAGCGGTGTTAAAAAATTTATGGAAGATGCCGTTGAACAGGCAAAATTAACAGGTTACGCCAAAACCATTTTTGAACGGCGCAGAGAGATTATAGAGCTTAAAAACCCCAATTTCAATATCCGCGCCTTTGGTGAGCGTGCAGCTATGAACATGCCTATACAAGGCTCGGCCGCAGATATTATGAAACTGGCGATGGTTAGGGTCTATAATAAACTTAAGATGAATAATCTAAAAAGCAGGATAATATTACAGGTGCATGATGAGCTTTTGCTGGAAGCAGCGCTTAATGAGGCCGATATAGTATCACAGCTTTTAAAAGAAGAAATGGAAAATGCAGCAGTTCTTTCAGTACCTATGCTTACTGATGTAAGCAGGGGAAATACTTGGTACGACACGAAGTGATGTTATTACGCCACCAATAAAACCAAGCCAAATCTTTGAGGCTATTTTGTCCCGGCGCTGCGTCAACGACGCTTGCTCATACCGCTAAAGGGTATTGCCGCGTGTCGTTTCCCTGCCCTATGCCAAAATATCGCTCAAAGCTTTTGGCAAGATTTAGTTGGCGGAGTAAGATGAACAGAGGTAGGTTTATGCTGATAATAGGTGTTACAGGCAATATTGGAAGCGGTAAAACAACAGTGGCAAAACTATTGGCTAAACTTGGGGCTTATCATATTGATGCTGATAAAATAGCTAAGGATGTTCTTGCAAAAGACGGAGCAGGGTATTTGGAAACTGTTGAGATATTTGGCAGCTGTATTTTGCAAGACAACGGTGAAATTGACCGTAAAGCTCTTGGCGCTATAGTATTTTCTGACCTCGAAAAGTTGAAAGCCCTAAGCGGGGCAACTCATAAACATGTAGGTCTTGTGATTATTGAAGAGATAGAGAAAGTAAAGTCAAATGAAAGTCATCAGATAATATGTCTTGATGTGCCATTACTGTTTGAATCCGGTCGCGATAAAGATTGTGATGTTACTTGGGTTGTTGATGCAGATACAGAGATAAAACTAAGCCGCGTAATGGCGCGTGATAATATAAGCCGCGAAGAGGCCCAAAAAAGGCTGGGCGCTCAAAGCAGTGCTAAGTGGCTAAGAGAAAAATGTGATACTGTTATTGAAAATAATACGGGTTTAGAAGAACTTGAAAAGCAGGTTGCAAATGAATTTTCTAAACTCATTTACCCCGGAAAAATTTAGCTGTATTTAACTTACGGGTTAATATCTGTGAGCGGTGCCTGCGCCCTCTAATAGATGAAAAAAAGGAGAAACAGATGTTCTGTTCTGTCGATTTAACAAAACGCAGAAAGCGCTTGATATTTGTCACGGTTATTGTTCTGATTATTCTTGCTCTTGCTACAGCCGTTGGGGCTTTTGCTGTGCGGCGTTTTTTCCCCATAAGATACTGCGAGGTTGTGGAGAGGTATGCGGAGATTTATGAGCTGCCAAAAGAGCTTGTTTATGCTATAATAAGGGCTGAAAGCAGCTTTAACCGCTATGCACTAAGTCATAGAGGTGCTTCGGGTCTTATGCAGATTATGGAGCAGACAGGGGATTGGGCCGCAGAACAAATAGGGATTGAAGATTATGATTACAGCCGTATTTTTGAGCCGGAAATAAACATACACATAGGTTCCTGGTATATCAGCAGGCTTATAAGGCAGTTTGGGGGTAATTTAGATACGGCTCTGGCGGCCTATAATGCAGGCAGTGGCAATGTATCAAACTGGCTTAGAGAGCAGGGTTCCACAGATAATGTTTTGGAATCCATACCATTTCCTGAAACCAGAAATTACGTACGAAGAGTCAGAATGTATCAAGATGTTTATAGGATACTGTTAAGATTCGGCAATATATTTGGAGCGTAAGACAATGAAGAAACTATCCTGTATACTATGCGGTCTTCTGCTGTTTCTCACGGGCTGCACATATGAGTTTACAAGCCTAAGCCGTCAGGTTAGGGCTATTGATACTGCGGCGGAGCCGGAGATACAGCTTACAGCTACTGCTGTAGCGCCCGCTCATTTTGGGACAAGCTTAAACCTATCTATGAGAAACCCAAGAACACTGAACCCCCTTATAAATCAAGACAGGTCTGTTGACCGGGTATTATCGCTTTTATTTGAGCCGCTGGTGGATATACGTGAAAATATGCGGCCAACTCCTAATCTTGCTTCCAGAATCAACTTTGCCGCCGATGGCATGAGTGCCGTTGTTACTATAAGAGAAGATGTGTTTTGGAGCGATGGGTCGCGTATGGTTTCCGGTGATGTGGCCTTTTCCGTGGCGACTATAAGAAGCGACATTGGCAGCGCTATATATCAAGAAGTTATAAGGGATATAGCTTCGATAGACATAATTGACAGCTCTAACTTCCGCGTACGTTTTTCAAGAGCACAGGGGGGGATGAGTTATGCTCTTAATTTCCCGGTTATTCCCAGACATTGGTATGAAGGACATATTAACTTTAACTCTCCCAGAAATATGCTGCCTGTGGGTAACGGTGTTTATAGGCTGGAATCTATAGAGTCTGTTGTTATGGTAAACCTTGTGCCTAATGAAACCTCCGTGAGAGGCAGAAACAGGCCGTATATTGAGCGGGTTCGCGTGATGATAATTGATGATGCGGATACGGATTTTATGGCCTTTGAGCAAGGTATAATTAATGCCCTTGATGCAGATACAACGGCCTTTGGCAGATTCAGCGGGTCAAGAGCTGTGACTACCACTACTTACGATACTAATAATTTTGTTTTTTTAGGCTTTAATTTTAGAAGGCCTTTAATGGCTGATCGCGCAGTTCGGGCCGCTATAGCTCATGCGGTTGAGCGAGATCATATTCTGGATAGTATTTATCTTGGCCGGGGCCGCGGGGCTACGACTGTAATAAACCCTGCTTCATATCTTTTCCGCTCTAATATTTCAGTAGAAGAATTTAGCATGGAAGAGGCGAGAAATACCTTATTTGCAGCCGGGGCACTGAGCACTGAAGGAGTTCTTGAAAAAACAGTGGCCGGGGCTAATTTAAGATTCGAACTTAGGCTGCTTGTGAACGAAGAGAGCGCAGAGAGAGTGGCCATAGCCAATAATATTCGGGATAATTTAGAGATGCTGGGTATGATTATTCACCTGGATATATATGATTTTGAAACTTATACAGAGAGACTATCGGCGGGTAATTTTGATTTATTCTTAGGGGCTTTTAACTTTGATATGAAACCGGATATGAAGCCGCTGTTTCATTCAAACAGTATAGAGGGGCAATCTTATAACCATTTTGCCTTTCGCTCTGATGTGGTGGATGAGCTTTTAGGGCAGATTGACAGAGCTGTAAACGAAGAAGAATTTTGGCTTTTTATGGGTGAGCTTCAGGAGGCGTTGGCTTACGAAAAACCTGTTGTGCCCATTGCTTTTACCCAAAGGGCTTTACTTACTGATGCAAGAATAGTGGGAGATAAGAGACCTGTGCTTTCCAATATTTTTTCCAATGTGGGTCAGTGGCGTATAGAGTGGGTTAACTAGGGCCTGTTCCCGCTAATGGATTGCTGCCATTTGCAGAACTGATTTTTCGCCATTTGAGGCGGCGCGAACGCCGCATGTGCAAAGCTAACCTGCAAGTGAGCGCCAACGATAAATGACGGAATAATCAGTCGCAAATAGTGTCGATAGCTTAGCGGGAACGGGCCCTAGGTTCTTAATTTGAGGTATTTATATGTTTGAAATAAGAGAAGATTATCTAAGCGGCCATAAGGTGCTGATGAGTGATGAGCGGGCTAAGCGCCCCATGCTTTGGCGGCAGAGTTATGAGCGCCCTAAACAGTGGGGAACCTGCCCTTTTTGTATAGAAAACAGACATGAGCTTTCAAATATAAGCTCTATATCTGAAGACGGCCGTATAATTGTTTTGCCCAATAAGTACCCGGCTATAGAGCCGGACTATGGCTTGCATGAGGTTATTATTGACAGCAATATTCATGATGAAGATTTTGCTGACTTTAGCATTGCTAATATGTCAGAAACTTTTAACATTTTATTTTCAAGATATAAAGTAATGTTTGAACATGATTTTGTAAAACATGTGCAGATTTTTAAAAATGACGGTTCCGGCAGCGGTGCAAGCATACCACATTCTCACTGGCAGGCAGTAGCCATGTCATTTGTACCGTCAAAACAAGCCGGGGTACATAAGCAATTTGAACGTTATTATAAGGAAAAACAAAGAAGTTATATAGAGAGCTTATACGAAAATAAAGGGCTGATAATATATGAAAATCAATATGCTTTTGCCTATATGCCCCATGCTTCGCCTTATGGGTACGGTATAAATATAGCGACTATAAAACATACAGAAAGTGCTTTAGAGATTAGTGGGCCTCAAACAAAGGCTTTAGCAGAGGCTCTTAAATTTTCTATAAAGGCACTACAGCGGGAGCTTGGCAGCTTTCCTTACAATATATGCTTTCAACATGCCCCAAAAGGCAAGTATCATGCCAGCCATTTTTATATTGAACTGTTGCCGAGAACCGGCAGTTTCGGAGGGTTAGAACTAGGAGCTGAGGTTTATATAAACAGCTTTTTTCCTGAAATTACAGCTCCTGTAATCCGCAAGCATATGAGTTTACTATAATTAAAATAAATTTTATTAACGGAGGTATTACAAATGAAGCAAGAGCTTAAAACCCAAAACGCACCGGGAGCAATTGGCCCATATTCACAAGGCATTAAAGCTGGTAATCTCGTTTTCTCATCAGGCCAGCTGCCCATAGACCCGGCAGGCAACGGTGAACTTATCACAGAACCCGGCGCGGCGGCAAGAGCGGCTCTTTCCAATGTAAAAGCCATTTTAGAAGCCGGCGGCGCTACAATGGATGATGTTGTAAAAGTAACGGTATTCTTAACAGATATGAATGACTTTGCCGCAGTAAACGAAGCTTATGCAGAATTCTTTAATGAACCTTGCCCTGCCAGAAGCACTTACGCTGTAGCCGGCCTTCCCAAAGGTGCTGTGCTGGAAATTGAGGCAATTGCTTATGTGAAATAGAGTGAGGCACTACACTATTTTCAAAAATAAAGCCGGTATATTTACATACCGGCTTTTTGTGGTATACTATGTGAATAAGAAGAAGATTTTGTATTTCAAAATATAGAATAGACTTCTTTCGAAATCAACTTAGTTTTTCTGGGCGAGCGCGAAATATCAGACTTCAATGATTTTCCGCGAGCCTGAAAAACTGGTTTCAAAAGAAGTCTAATAGATTATGAACAACATCGGGAGGTGCGTTAAGTGGCAGAAATACTGACCAACGAAAACGACGGTTTCTTAGGTAAAATAAGTATAGCAGATGAGGTTATAGCTACAATCGCCGGAACAGCCGCTATGGAAATTGACGGAGTTGCTTTCATGTCGGCGGGTAATATCTCAGGCATAGCTGAGCGGCTGGGTAAGAAGAATTTTTCTAAAGGTGTTAGAATTGAAATCAGTGAAGAAAATGAAGTGAGTGTTGAGCTGCATTTAGTGGCTAAAAGCGCTTATAAGTTGCCCGAGGTTTCAGAAAAAGTTCAAGACAGGGTTAAAACAGCAGTTGAAACGATGACAGGGCTTAGTGTATCCCAGGTAAACGTTTATGTAAGCGGCCTTGTTACTGAGAGAACGGAGGGCAGAAGAAGGCCCGCTCAAACAGACAGATAAGTTTTGCTTTATTTTAATACGAATGTCAATTTGAACCCTTGCAATCGACTGGAGTAGCTTTTGCGAAAAGCAAAAGCGTTAAGCGTAAGGAAAATTGTAAGTTGTGAAAATGATATTCGTATAAACAACTCCTGCAACAAACTTTGCGCTAACAATTGATGGGAGAGGCCGAATGAGCAGAAGAGTAGACAGGCGTCATGTTTTTTGCCTGATATTTCAGTTAGAATTTTTTGATGAGATTGATACCAAAGCCCTTTTTGAAAGCTATACAGAGCATCATGTAGGTGAAGCGGTTGATTCAAAATTCATTTTTGATGAGTTTTCAGGGGTTTATGAAAATTTAGGAACAATTGACGAAACAATAGGTGAAAACCTTAAAGCTTGGACAACGGACAGGCTTAATAAGGCTGATTTGGCGCTGCTTCGCCTTGCGGTTTATGAAATGTTTTATAATGAGCAGATACCGTCTTCTGTGGCTATTAATGAGGCGGTTGAACTTTCAAAAGCCTATTGTGAGGATGAATCGCCCGGTTTCATTAATGCTATACTGGGCGCTGTTTCTAAAAGTAAAGCCCGGGTTGATAAAAACCCATGCTAAGCGTTACGGCATTAAATAAATATATCAAAGCCCTTGTTGAAGAAGATGTGCTTTTAGAAGCTGTTGCCATAAGCGGCGAGATTTCGAACTTTACTCTTCATTCATCAGGCCACTTGTATTTTTCTTTGAAGGATGAGCACTCCTCCATTAGCTGTGTAATGTGGAGAGATGTGGCCGCCGCTCTTAAATTCAAACCGGAAAACGGGATGGATGCAGTGGTTTTCGGCCGCGTAGCTGTTTATGAAAAACAGGGCAGATATCAGCTTTACGCAGAGCTTATGGAGGATGCAGGCAGAGGCCGGCTTCACGCTATGTTTGAAGCTCTAAAAGCAAAGCTTGCAAAAAAAGGCTATTTTGACGAGTTTGCTAAAAAGCCCATTCCTGCAGAGGTTAAGACCATTGCTCTTGTTACTTCTCCTACAGGGGCGGCCATAAGAGACATGATTAAAATAGCGGGTGAGCTTGACCCGGCTGTTAAACTTATCGTTGTACCTTGCCTTGTTCAGGGTGATGGCGCGGCTGTGTCTATTTCAGCATCTATTGACAGAGTGAACAGATGGGGTAAAGCTGATGCAATGATTGTCGGCCGCGGCGGTGGTTCTATGGAAGACTTATGGCCTTTTAATGAAGAAGTGGTGGCTGATGCAATATTTCGCTCTAACATTCCCATTATATCTGCTGTAGGCCACGAGACAGATTTTACCATAGCGGATTTTACGGCGGATATGAGAGCATCAACGCCTTCATTTGCCATATCTATGCTTATTAAACCGAGAGAGATACGCTATCGGAAATTATCGGCTCTTTCAAAAGATTTAGAGCGCTTATGTACAAAACGGCTCTATGACTATGAAAACAAACTTAGCAACCTTATTAATTCGAGAGGCTTCCAAAAACCGGCATATCTGCACTCCGCCTATGTGAATAGGCTGAAAAACGCGGCAAGGTTTCTAAACCTTCAAATGTCAAATCATGAAGAGCGTACTAAAGCAGGCGCGTTAAACCTTTTTGCAAGGTTAGAAGAAGCATCGCCTGTCAAAGTCATGAAAAAGGGCTATTCAGTAGCTACAGCAAAAGGCAAGGCCATTAAAAGCGTAAATGATATTTCTGTAGGTGAAAACCTAAAGGTTATACTTAGCGACGGCAGTTTGGAAACGGTGGTTTCAAAGATTAATTTGGGAGATGGTTTAGATGCCGAAGATAGGCACTAAAGAAAAATTTGAAAAACTTGAAGATATAGTATCAGAGCTTGAAAATGCAGACATAGATATAGATAAAGCCTTAAAACTCTATAAAGAGGGCGTAACACTGGTCTGTGAGCTTGGCGGGAAGCTTAAAGAAGTTTCAAAAGAAATAACAGTTCTTAAAGAAAAGATGGATGGCAGTTTTCTAACAGAGCCTTTTGAAGAGGATGAAGACGATAATGAGTGATGAGTATATAAGCCTAATAAATGATTACTTAGATAAGAAAATAAGCGGGAATACCTATCCCGAAATTATATATGAAGCTATGAGCTATTCGCTAAAATCCGGCGGTAAGCGTATGCGGCCCCTTCTAATGCTTTACACCGCTGAGGGCTTTTCGGGCAGCATACAAAAAGCTCTTCCCTTTGCCGCCGCTATTGAGTGTATACATGCCTATTCGCTTATTCATGACGATTTGCCCTGTATGGATAATGACGATATGAGGCGGGGTAAACCCACAAATCATAAGGTTTATGGCGAAGCTATGGCACTTTTGGCCGGTGACGGGCTGTTAAATTTAGCCTATGAAATTATGTCGGGTGAATGTTTGCAAAATTTCGGCAAAGAATCCGTTCATGCTATGCAAACCATAGCTGAATCAGCCGGCACTCGGGGCATGGTAGGCGGTCAGGTGGTTGATATAATTTCAGAGGATAAAATTATGGACAGAGGCACATTACTATATATACAAGAAAACAAAACCGCCGCCATTATCAAATCGGCTATGGCTGTTGGGGCGATACTTGCAGGGGCCTCTGAAAGTGAGCTTAACAATATAAAAGAAGCCGGCCGCGCTTTTGGCATAGCATTTCAAATAAAAGATGATATATTGGACACAGTAAGCACAGCAGAGATTCTGGGTAAGCCCATAGGTTCTGATGTTAAGAATGCAAAGTTAACCCATGTTTCACTTCATGGGCTTACTAAAAGTGAGGCTGACTTTTTGCAGTACGGCTCAAAAGCGCTTAGCATAATAAATAAACTTGAGCTTAAAACCGACTTGCTGGTAAATTATATGAGCGCGCTTTTGCATAGAAATTTTTGAAATCATTGTAGATTGGGAGCAAGATAATGGAACATTTAGAAGGGATACTTGATAACCTTGTTCTTTTCAGCGCAGTAATCGCCTGGGCTTTGGCTCAGTTTTTGAAAGTAGTGATAGAATTTTTAAGAGTAAAGCGAATACATCCGGGTTTGATGTTTTCTACAGGCGGTATGCCCAGCTCTCACTCAGCATTTATGGCGGCTATGGCTACGGCTGTTGGGCTTCGCTCAGGCTTTGACTCGACGATTTTTGCCTTGGCGGCTGCTATAACAATGGTTGTAATGAGTGATGCCGCCGGGGTTAGAAGAGCGGCGGGCAGACAGGCAAAAGTTATCAATTCGCTTGTTGAAAATATTGAAAATACCGGTATTGTTCTGGATAAAAAACTTAAAGAGCTTTTGGGCCACACTCCTGTTGAGGTGGCTTGCGGTGCAATTCTGGGCATTATTGTAGCTTTTATGGTAATGTAGGGGTTATTATATGTATTATATGAATGGAGGCGTGGACTTACGGGCCTTTTAGAAAAAATCAACTCACCGTCAGATATTAAAAAACTTAATATAAAAGGGCTAAAGCATTTAAGCGGAGAAATAAGGGGCTTTTTAATAGACTCTGTTTCTGAGACAGGAGGGCATTTAGCCTCAAACTTAGGCGTAGTAGAACTTACCATAGCCCTCCACTACGCGCTTAATTCACCTAAGGATAAAATAATTTGGGATGTGGGGCACCAGTGCTATGTCCATAAAATATTAACAGGGCGAAGAGAGAGCTTTTCAACCCTCCGCAAAGAAAACGGGCTTTCAGGTTTTCCCAAAAAAGAAGAGAGTCTTCATGACGTATTTAATACAGGCCATTCTTCCACCAGTATATCTGCCGCTCTTGGTCTTGCTCTTGGCCGCGATATAAAAGGTGATGATTTTAGAGTGGCCGCTGTAATCGGTGACGGTTCCTTAACAAACGGCCTTGCTTATGAAGCGATAAACAACGCCGGCGGCACAGATACAAACATGATGGTTATTTTAAACGATAACCAAATGTCTATATCTGAAAATGTTGGGGCCTTAAGCTCTCATTTAAACGATATAAGAACCAACCCAAAATACATAGACGCTAAAAGAAATATTAGCCGCGCACTTAAAAAACTACCGGTTTTAGGCACTCATTTAGGCCGTGCCCTTGAAAAAACCAAAAATTCGCTGCGCTATGCTCTTGTGCCGGGTATTATGTTTGAAGAGATGGGCTTTAAATACATAGGCCCGGTAGACGGGCATAATATCGCCGCCTTGATTTCGGTGATTAATAGGGTCAAGCATATGGATGGGCCTGTTATAGTACATGTGTATACTGAAAAAGGCAGGGGTTATTCTTTTGCTGAAAAATACCCCAACTCCTTTCATGGTGTTGATAAATTCGATATAAAAACCGGGCGGCCGGAAAAAACAAAAATTTGGGATTCTTATTCTGATGTTTTTGGCAAAACTTTGCTTAAAATAGCCGGTAAAGATAAGCAGGTGGTTGCTATATCTGCCGCTATGCCTGAGGGTTGCGGCCTTAAGTCTTTTGCTAAGCAGATGCCAGAACGGTTTTTCGATGTAGGCATAGCGGAGGGCCACGCGGTTACCTTTGCCGCCGGGCTTGCCCTTAATGGTCTTGTGCCGGTGTTTGCTGTTTATTCGACATTTTTGCAGAGAAGTTATGACCAAATTATTCATGATGTTTGCTTGCAAAAGCTTCATGTAGTGTTTATGATAGACAGGGCCGGTCTTGTTGCTGCCGATGGTGAGACTCATCAGGGGCTTTATGACATATCGTTTTTAAGCCACATGCCCGGCATGGTCATTATGTCGCCTAAAAACAAGAAAGAATTTAAGGCCATGATAGAATTTGCCATAAATCACGACGGACCCATTGCTCTAAGATACCCAAAAGGCTCGGCCTCAATGGTTTATGGTAAGACAGATGAGCCCGTAGTGCTTGGCAAAAGTGAAATATTGGAGCAGGGCGAGCTTATAGCTTTAGTATCCTTCGGCGCAATGATGGATAAGGTGTATGAGCTTTATAAGCAGCTCCTGGAGATAGGCTACCGGCCAACCCTTATTAATGCCCGTTTCGCAAAACCTTTGGATATGGAAATGATAAGCTCGCTGCTTCCTTACAAATATGTCTTTACTTTTGAGGAAAATGAGGTGAGCGGCGGTTTTGGCAGCAGTGTAATGAACGCTTTTACAGAGCTTGGCGCCTATCCTCCTAACTTTATGAAATTCGGCACAGCTGACGAATTTATCCCTCAAGGCAGCCGCGAACAGCTTTTTGAGCGCTGCGGCCTTACGCCTGATAAGATGCTTGAGCGTATAGTAAGAACCTGCGGCCAATAAGCTACATTGTTGGCTGCTGGTTCTAAAATTGATAGAGGATACGGATAATGAACGAAAATACAGCGGATAAAATAGAGCGGCTGGATGTTTGTATAGCAAAAAAGCTGAATGTAAGCCGCACAATAGCGGTTGATATTATTGAAAAGGGCTATGTGAAAGTTGACGGTAAAGCTTTACTGAAAGCCGGCGTAAAAGTTAAGCAAACCTCAGAAATACTGATAGAGGATGGGTATAGTACTTTTGTTTCACGGGGCGGTACCAAACTTGCGGCTGCACTTAGAGAGTTTAATATAGACTTAACAGGGTTACTGTGCATGGATGTTGGTGCTTCTACCGGCGGCTTTACTGATTGCATGTTAAAAAATGGCGCAAAAACAGTGTATGCCGTAGATGTGGGTACAGGCCAGCTAAAAGGCGAGATTAGAAACAACCCCGCTGTAATTTCTATGGAAAATACGGATATAAGAGATTTAGTCTCAGATATCCTGCCCCAAATGGAATTTGTTTGCGTTGACCTTTCGTTTATATCGCTTAACAAAGTTTTAAATAATATATATGCGCTTATGGCTGATGGCGCCCCGGCAGTGCTCCTTGTAAAACCTCAGTTTGAAGCGGGGCCTAATGCTGTAAATAAAAAAGGCATTATTAAAAGCGAGAGACTGCAGCAAAAGATTTTGGCTGATTTGTATAATTATACAAATAATATTGGCTTTTACAGCGGCCCTCATATAGAGTCGCCCATAAAAGGCGGCAGCGGTAATAAAGAATTTCTTATGAAAGTGCAAAAGCGGAGGAATTCATGAAAAATATTGGCTTAATAGCTAACTTAGACAGAGATATAGGCGGCAAATATCTTACAGAGCTTGCTGGGTGGCTTAGTGGCGCGGGTTTTCGCCCCATAGTTACTGAGCAAATGGCTCAGTTTGTACATACGCCCTGCCATGTTGCTTGTGAAGATGAGCTTTTCGCGGACAGTGATTTTTGTGTGGTGCTCGGCGGTGACGGTACTATTTTGCGGGCTTCAAAACCGGCTTCTAAGTACGGCGTCCCATTGCTGGGTATAAACTTAGGTACTCTGGGCTATTTAACTGATGTGGAAAGCAGTGGCGGCATAGAATCTCTTACTAAAGTGTTAGAGGGTAATTATGTAACAGAGCGGCGGATGATGTTAACGGCTGATATATTGGAGGCTGATCTTTCTGTTGCCGATTCCGGTCTTTTGGCCCTGAACGATGTCTGCATACTAAGGGGGGCTGAGCCGAAGATTAAATCCTTCAGTATGAGCATAAACGGTCAATTTTTAAACAATTATAAATCTGATGGGGTGATAATTGCCACGCCAACCGGTTCAACCGCTTACAATCTTGCTGCCGGCGGCCCGGTATTAAAGCCGGATATTGAAGCTATCGCAATAACCCCCGTTTGCCCCCATAACATGCACTCAAGACCCTTAGTGGTATCCGGTGAGGATGTTCTTGGTGTAGGCATGGGTGAGGGTTTTTCTCAGGAGGTAATACTTACCCTTGACGGTCAAGATCACATAAATCTTGAGTCCGGGCAAAGAGTAAGGGTTAAAAAATCTGATAACTATACAACACTTATTAAAACCAATGACATGGGTTTTTATGATATACTGCGTATGAAATTGCATTAGAGGTGATGTGCTCATGAAAAAAAAGAGACAGGCAACCATAATAGGCATTATAGAAGACTCGGCCATAGAGACTCAGGAAGAACTTGTAGAGAGACTTTTGCAAAAGGGTTTTGTTGTTACTCAGGCCACCATATCAAGGGATATTAAAGAGCTTAGGCTTACGAAAGTTCAAAGCTCTTCGGGTAAGCAAAAGTATGCTATTTTACATGAGGGTAGGGATAAGGTATCAGAGCGGCAGCGAAGAGTGTTTAGAGAAGGGGTTGTAGGGGTTCATACCGCCGGTAATATTATGGTTATAAAAACCCTTACAGGCATGGCCATGGCTGTTGCCGCCGCGCTGGACGCTATGGACAATGGTGAAATCGTTGGTACCATAGCCGGTGACGATACTATTATGTCTGTAATGAAAGATACGGAAGATGTTTTACTTGTAATAGAACGACTTCGAAGGGTGCTTGCGGAGCATGATTGAGCATTTGGATATTAAAAATGTAGCCCTTATAAAATCAGGTGAAGTTGACTTTATAAAGGGCCTTAACATTATAAGCGGGGAAACCGGCGCCGGTAAATCTATGGTGATTAATTCGGTGAAGTTTTTGCTGGGAGCAAGAGCCGGTAAGGACTTTGTAAGGCAGGGAGAAGAAAAGGCTGTTGTAACGGGCCTTTTTAGCTTGGAGAATGAAGAGCTTAGGGCAAAAGTTGTGGAGTATGGCATAAGCGTTGAAGAAGATAACAACCTGCTTATTGAGCGCAGTTTGAATGAATCCGGCAAAAGCACTATAAAGCTTAACGGTAAAACCGTTACCCTGGCTATTTTGAAGGAGATATCGCCCTATTTAGTAGATATTCACGGCCAGCACGATCATCAATCTCTTCTAAACCAAGCAAAGCATATGGAGATTTTAGATGCTTTTTGCCCTGTAGAGATTTTTGCGCTCAAAAAAACTTTGTCGGATTATCTTCGTGAATATAAAGAACTAAGTAAAAAAGCTGCAGAAATAACAGCAAAAAGCGGAAAAGCGGGAGAGCGGCTTGAGCGCTTAAAAAGTGAAATTGATGAAATAGAAAAAGCTTCTTTACAAATGGGTGAGGAAGATGAGCTGCATGAGCGGCAAAAAACCCTTCAGCTTTCTGAGAAACTTCGTGAAAACGCTGCAAAGATCATAGGCTTAATGGATGGTGACGGTGACGGTATTTTGAGTGCCATAAACCAGGCTCTGCGTTTAGTTTTAGAAAATGTCTCTATAGACAAAGAGGCCGCGGTGCTTCACGAACAGCTGGAAAGTATTTCCATAAGCCTCGGTGAGTTTAGCAGAGATTTGTCTGCTTACGGCGACAGCATTGATTCAAGTGGTTATGAGCTTAGTCAGGTTGAAGCGCGGATGGAGTTTATTTATATGCTTAAGCGGAAGTATGGCAGTACCGTAGAAGAGATTCTTGCTTACTGTGAAAAAGCAAAAGAAGATTATGAAATATACACAGATGCAGATGATATGCTTAAAAAAATAAACATAAGGCGCAAAGAGCTTAATAAAAAAATTACTGAAGTCTGCAACGCTCTCCACAAATTAAGAAGTGAGCAAGCAAAAATAATTGAAGGCCAAATTGAAGATGTACTAAAAGAGCTGGAAATGAAAGATGCAAAATTTGAAGTATCTGTTTTGCAAAAAACACAGGTTGGGCCTAACGGCAATGACTCTGTTGTTTTTCTAATCTCCCCCAATTTAGGTGAAGAGCCAAAAGAACTGGCTAAGATTGCCTCCGGCGGTGAAATGTCCAGATTAATGCTGGCTCTTAAGTCGGTAATTTCAAATGCCGATTCTGTGGGTACATTTATATTTGATGAAATTGATGCGGGCGTTTCCGGCCGTACGGCGCAAAAAGTGGCCCAGAAGCTTGACTTTATTGGTAAAGTCCAGCAAATAATCTGCATAACACATCTGCCGCAAATAGCCGCTATGGCCGACAATCATATACTGATAGAAAAAATATCCGGGGGAAAACGTACAGAAACGATAATAAAGAATTTGGATAGAAATGAAGAGGCAAATGAGATAGCAAGGCTTTTAGGGGGCGTTAAAATAACTGCTGCAACGCTGTCTAATGCAAAAGAACTAAAGGTTTTAGCCGGTGAATATAAGGTCAGTAGTTAGAGTGGAATGCCTGTGAAGAGAGGTTTTAGCATGAGCGAATATATTAAAGAAATGCGAAAGCATGTAGGCCATGAAAGATTATTAACTGTTGGAGCAAGTGTGCACATACACAAGGATGGAAAATTTCTTTTGCAAAAGCGCGGGGATAGTGGTTGCTGGGGCGAGCACGGCGGCTATTTAGAGATTGGTGAAACTGTAGAAGAAGCCGCCAAGCGTGAGTTATTTGAAGAAACCGGGCTTACAGCTAACTCTTTAGAATTTTTTGGAGTGTTTTCCGGTAAAGAAACCTTCTATACATATCCAAATGGTGACAAAGTGGCTAATGTTGATGTGGCCTTTTTATGTGAAGATTTTGCCGGATCAGCTGAGGCGGATATATCTGAGGTAACTGATTTAGCCTGGTTCGATATTGACAATCTGCCTGAAAACATATCTCCTCCCTCTATTCCTGCTTTAAAAAAATGCGTGGAAGTATTAAAGGAACGAAATGATAATCAACAAATGAATAAGTAAAGTGTGGTGGAATAATGCGTTTGCCTTTAGAATTTTATAAGCAATCAGCTGTTAGTCTTGCACCTCTTTTGCTGGGCAAAACTCTTTGCCGCAAAATAGGTGATGATATTATCCGCCTTGCCATAACAGAGACAGAAGCTTACGCCGGTGAATCAGACACCGCCTGTCACGCTCACAAGGGCAAAACGCCGCGCACTGCTGTTATGTATGAGCAAGGCGGCATTGCTTACATCTACTTATGCTACGGCATACATAATTTGCTGAATGTGGTAGTAAATGATGTAAATGAGCCGGAAGCTGTGCTCATTCGTGCTGTAGAAGGCATATCAGGC
>Ga0131853_10012097_pt1 | contig 15796 bp, 11 predicted proteins | sample TergutLab28metaG_FD_92764 | JGI IMG/M metagenome (GOLD analysis project Ga0131853, IMG submission 92764) | Labiotermes labralis P1 segment gut microbial communities from Petit-Saut dam, French Guiana - Lab288 P1 (version 2) (version 2) | ecosystem: Host-associated > Arthropoda: Insects >...
AGATGCTGAGATCTCACCATCGTGACATATCCATACCAATCCTGTAAAGCACTACCACCATACTTTCGGATGAAAACCTGATGATGGCCACATTAGGCCGAAACATGTAGTTACTATCATCCTGTATTAAACATATTTTTTTTAGATATTGTTGTGTTATTGATTGATACCCACATCTATTGTAAGTAACAGCAACAAAACATCGCAAAACAAGAGTAAGAACTGAAGCTAATCCTACTTTAAATGCACCTTTTTTCCACACTTCGATGTTCCGACTGCCACAAACGTATAAACGTCGCTTCCAAGAATTATATATCTGATTGTCTACGTCATATTATCGTATGTTTACATTGTTTTAACGTTTCATAAACTTCAATTTGCACATCATAATTAGTACCGTCAATACACAACATCTTAAAAAAAAAACCGGATGCTTAATTACAACTGGGTTATACTTGGCGACATGTTTCGGCCCTTAAACGGCCATCTTCAGGCCAACTTAGAACAATGTTGTTAAGGTACTGTCAAAATTGTTATACAATGGGATCCCATTTTTTACATTAAAACTTGATACACTGTGGAATTCTTAGTTATGAATAAATCATTTAAAACAGTAAGGTTAAATGATAAATGTTCCAAATGTTTTGGTAGGGGTCTCACGGAACTCACTAAAGATGGTGGTGTGAACGTGTGTCGTTATCTCGGTCGCCAAGAATAACCCAGTTGTAAATAAGCATCTGGTTTTATAGATGTTGTGTACTGACGGTACTGATTATAATATATATTGATGCTACACAACGGGATGGCCCCCTTCAAATTCAATTTACACATTTCAGGCCTTCTGTATCTTTACATTGTACGCATATTTTAGCCTGTAAAGACTGATATCTTAAACCTGAAACACATGTAAAATATACCCCCTTTTATGTTCTAGTAATTGGTCCTGATGATGGCTAATAATTTTTAGCCGAAACATGTAGCCTTATCTTATTGATTGTAATGTTGTGTTAACTGACTGCAACTTCAGCGTGTGTTGAAGCTAAAGTTATCCGCGTGTTCATTAATTAAGTACGGCGACATAACGATGTGTGGGAGAAAGAAGTTTAGATCAATCATTCGGAGCCACATGGAGGAAAGTCGTCAGTTACATGCTCCGACACCAGAGCCCCCGGTAGACATTGTATAGGTGGATGGGTGCGCCCCAGACTGCTTCCTACAGGCTCTGTAACTTAACGCTGTCGAAAGAACGTCAGTAAACAAACATGAGCTGCTTGAATTGATAAATCAGAAATGCTGTTCACGTGAAGCTATGCCAGTCTCCATGTGTTATGTGTTCCAGATATGGCGGGCAGAATGTGGTGCCTTGAACTGCTTCACTGTTTCCCTGATGATGTGAGATACCCTTACTGGGGGGGGGGGGGTGAGAAACATGCTAAGTTTTTTTTGTGTTATTGTGCAATTAACGTCAACGTGGAATTGTGTATCTTTAATTTTATGGTTAAGCTGATCTTGACTTAACAAGACAGGAAATATATGTATAACGTAACATGGAGGTGCGTTCACGTAACCATTCCTGCAGTGAAAAATCAATAAGTATTACATATTCTGAGTGTGTGTGTGTGTGTCTGTATTCTAGGTTATCCAGTGTGCACAGTGCATGCGCCGTATTATATTGTCATCTACGGCCTGGCTGGCCGTACCATATTGTGACACGTTATCTCACTAACGGAAAGATTTTCGAGAAAATAAAAGTTATTGATTACAAAGTAATGTTCTGAAACACTTCTATTGTAAGAAACGTTCAGCGAGATATTATCATAAGTCTTCATATAAAGTACCCGTTATTCTTGTCAGATTTTAATGAAATTTGAAATTTCTCGACAGATTTTCGAAAATACTCAAATACCGAAATTCATGAAAATTTATTCAGTAGGAGGCGAGTTGTCCCATGCGGACGGAAGGACGGACAGATAGACAGAAAGTCATGATGAAGCTAATACTCGCTTCTCGCAATTTTTGTGAACGCGCGAAAATTGGACCTATTTTCACGAACATATTTTTAGAAGCCATGGGTGCGATCTGTAGTAATGGACCACTGATGAGATAAACATCGATCATCAAACGGTTAGTAAGTTAACTGAATTATGTATCGCAGTTGAAGAAATATGTAAGTTAATTTAAGGCTGTTAATTTATCAGTGACTTTTTGTGGCGAATATCTGAAACGTTGCATATAGTATCTTAAAGCCTTATTAAAGCTTACTATTCCGTGCACTTTTCGTACAGTAATTATTTCTTTAATATGCCAACAAAATGCATATATACAATAGAAAACAGGTATTATTATTATTATTATTAACACTCTCCTACATGTTTCGGCGGTTATTGCACCGTCTTCAGGGAGAACTCTGCCGTATATAACTACTGTTACATTGTTTGGATACATACGTTAATTTATACAGCGTGATTCAAAAAGATGAACTCAATTTCGTAAGTCTAGCCTATTTGCTCAAATTGGTGATTCCAACGACAAATGCTCTTCCTCGTTGGAGGTTGAATGTTGAAACGAAGACGAAACGCACGCTGCACAGCAGTCGCCGACTCGGTTGTATTGAACTCACGAACGCAAAAAATCTTGTGCTGCATAGTAGCCATTTTGCTCTCAACTGACGCTGCTGCACGGTTTTGCGCTAGATGAGCGCTCTTGCGGTGGTATTTGAAAATATTTGAACCTCCTCTTTCAAATGTTATGTAGATCATTCACATACCATGTATATTTCAGGAAATGTAGACGTACGAAATTGAGTCCATCTTTTTAAATCACGCTGTATTATACATAGGTATACGACTTTATTTACAATTAATTAAAACCCTATTTTTGGTTCAGCGCAATACTTAAAATGGTAAAGTCCTTGTGTAAAATTATTATTATATTTGTTTGTAGCAAAACGGCTACTGCTATTTGTTGCATACAATGTATCAGGTAGTATTTGCCAACTATTTTTGTGGTCGCTGATGTGTCTTACCGTATCTGCCGCTCTGTGCGATACGTAACTTGTATGCGTCATTGCGTCACTCAAATCTTACAGAGGAAGACAGAGGTCATTTCTTTTAAGGGATTAACGATATTATTGATACTGAAGCAAACTTACATCACAGACTTTCTATTCTTAAAGCAGCTATTCCGATTGTGGCAAAGGAGCAGCTTTAAATAAGTAAATAAAAAAAATTAAGTCTTAAACTAAATAAGATATAATAATCCGTTACCCCCACATGATTATCCTGCTGTTCGAATCAAGGGTAATGAGATGGGCGGGGCATGTGGAACGTATAAGGGGGAAGAGAGGTGCGTAGAGAGTTTTGGTGGGGAAATACCAGGGAAAGAGACCACTTAGAAGACCTAGGCGTGGATGGGATGATGATATTAAAACGGGCCTTAAACAAATTTATTTGGATGGCGTGGACTGGATTGATCTGATTCAAAATAAGGACATGTGACGGGCTGTTATGAATACGGTAATGAACCTGCGGCTCTATAGAATGTTGGGATATTTCTTGACTAGATGAGGAACGAAGCTTTACACTACGGACTCTGCTGATTGGAGTTGGCGAGTTAGGTAGTTAAGTTTTCCCACGTTGTATTCCGCAATCATTTTCTCGATGAACAACACAGTACCTCCAATTTTAACACCATCTTTCACAGATTCTTAGTTGAACCACCCATCCATTTCCTAGCATGTGGAGCCAGAGAAAGTGTAACAGGAAAATAAAAGTGTAAACAGATACGGACGTACATGTCTGGAGGGTGGAAGAGGCCAATAGCCTTAACTCTTAAGCCCCAGAAAATAAGGCAAAATGACAAGTTGAGTGTCGTCTTGTTGTGAATCAAGCTTAATTCTCAAAGTGTCAAGCCATAAATTGGACGTAATAACGGTCTCAGAAGGCGGTAATACACAATTAACCCCAATCAGAACATATATTGTAAGAGTGATCATGCTGTTTCCACAAACGAAATCGGAGACGTAATTTGGTCTAGTTAGTAAATGGTATACAAGTTTCTTGTGTCTCTTAAAAGCTTCATACTAATCATTTGAACGGTAACGTTGACTCGAAGTAGGCGAGAAGAACTGTTGTGTGATCAGACTTACGAAAGGTGCGAAATAACACCGAAACGAGTTGTCGGAACGCGCGAATTGATTCTGCCGCGTTCCATATGTTATACATTAAGGTAGGAAATAATAAATGGGCCGAAACGTCAGTAGTACGCAGTACGCAGCCGCGACGGTGCACGTACACTGCACTACGTATCAGACGAACGTAACGCTTGTTAACCGACTTCGCCTCTCTGCAGACCGCCTATGACAATCTGTCCGCCCTTCCCTCGACGTGCATCTAATGAAGGAATCTACGTAGCGTTTGATATTAAGAGATTTTAAGGGAAATTGTAGAGACTTAAACTTGGATTAAAATCGGACAACTTAGAATGGACATTTGGAATGACAACGTAGCGCGTTGAACCAGCGGCGAAGATAAAGCTCCTGCAGGCTCCTTGGCGTGGGTGGCCCCCAAGAGTACAGAATATTAAAATTTATTGTGGGGTTTCTCGGACTTGCTCCGTTCTCCTGAAAGAAAGCAGCATTCTGGATTCTTGTTATGAGATTTGGAAGTAACTTTGCTAATAATGATAGGGGCATCCCGACTATCGAGTCGCGGGGAGGCCTTGTGCGTCAGGTGCGCCCCCAGACGAGCAGAATAGTTCTTTCGGACTGGATTCCATTCTTCTGACAGAAGGAAGTGTTCTGGATCCCTGTTACGAGATCTGGGACTAATTTAGGGAATATTATAGGGGACCAATGCCACTGCATTGAACAGTACGATCACTGATGATATTCAAGGAAGTGGCCGTGGTCTAATCCAGGTAATATCCAGGCATTTGCCTGAGGACACCGAAGTCAACACGACAAAACTTGTGTAAATAGCCTACTACCAAGCAGAGGTTTGAACGAGGCCTCTCCCGACTGAGGTCTAAAGAGAGATCCACACGATCATGTATATGAAAGTAGCCAGTCGTGGGCAATGTTAATACTAGCCACTTGCCCTCGTATGACGGGTCCTTTAATATACACGCGCCACTCCACTGAAACAATGTAACCTTCCACTACTGTCGATGGTTATCGATTATGATCAATGATAAACGGTACTGAATGAATACTGTCCATAGTAATCTATAATAATGGGTAGAAGTCGATAACAGTCGGGAATCGATTACTGTAATCTACCGGTATGTGACTCATCCACTCACTCTGTCACACCTAACGGATTATATAAGGTGGATACTATCCGTGCATTCGTGTTGGCAGACCGTTGAACCAGATTAACAAATTGTGGTGCTTAAGGAGTATCACGTCAGGACAAACGGGCCATCTCGTCAAATCGCGGTTAATGGAAGAGCCGGTTGAAAATCGCATTCCTTTTTTTTTTTTTTAAGTGAATGTACTTTTCTCAGGCTTCGCCCGTTTTTCCTTCTGGTAAGAGCAAATTGTAGATGATGAGTTTGAGAATCGGTGATATGATGCTGACAGAGAAACCCGAAGTACTTGGTGAAAAAACTGTCCCAGTGTCATTTTGTCCACCATAAATCTAAAACAGAACTGGGATCGAAGCTGGACCTCCACGTTGAGAAGCCGGCGTCTAACCGCCTGAGCCATGACCCAAGCGATTAGTCGCCGGTCTCTCACCGCACAGGCCCGGGTTCGATTCCAGTTCAGCCTGGATCAGACATTTAAACAGCTTCTTCTCTCCCCCACATAGGAAACAGTAGAAAAGAGGATGCGTTAGGCTGCAGTCCGACGAAATGGCTGTCGTCTGTATCCTCCTCCTGATTCACATTTAACAGGCGTCAGCTGTCAAAAGGACTTGAAGGGGCCCATCATCACGTTACTACTCAATTACATACAATAAAATAGGACGGATGGACGTGTCACTGGATGTCGCCCGTTGCGGCCTCATTGGCTGACAGAAGCGAGACGGTTAAGCACAAAGATTCCAACTTACTTTAGTGAAGTAATTTAATCTAACGCCATGCAGCAGAGCGCTATTTAGAAGCTAATAGTTTCTCAGCTATTCAAGAAAATTTTCCAAATTTTATGAAGTCTAGTTCACTACAGCTCTCCACTTGTCCCTATTCATGAGGCAGGTGAATCCTGTCTATGACCTCCGAATATATTTATTTTAAATCCAGTTTAATATTATCATCCCATTTACGTACGATTTGGTCTTTCAAGAGGTCTGTTAATTAAGGGCTTCCCCACAAAACCACTGTACGTATTTCCCTTATTCCTCATATATGCACTATGCCTCTTATGATTATTATCATCCTAAGGGTTCAAAAATTTTGGAAGGCCTCTCTACCAGTCTACACGGCGTCACATCCCAGATTACAGTAACATTAATATTAATCGTCGTCAGAATACAAGATTTTTATAATTTCCTTCTTTCTCAAATTTCCCTCTTTTATCCAAATTCATCACCATTTTCTTCACTTACTTCACTTCCATCTTTCAACATTTCCGCTACTTCTTCTGGTCTTCCCCTCCAATACACCGCACATTTCCCCTCTCTATTTTAACCTCACAATTGTGGGTTTAGTTCAGACATGTTCGAAGCACGGACCATGTTCATATTCTCGCAGCAGTCAGTGCTATTGTCCTCTCTTTGGGAAGCAACAGTTTCAATTGGTTGCCATGAAAGCCAATTACAGCACATACGAGTATATGGGTTGGGTTCTCACAGACGTATAACATTCCTGGAACTCATCACTGCTCTTTCTGTCACATTCTTCAGGAAATGGAACTGAAACCACATTACAATATTAAATTTCAGAAACTGACCTCTAACCCATCAAAAAGAATTTCCGTCTATATATAAACGAGCTTTTACTTTACTACAAAAACACCCCTCCCTGTCCCGAGAGGGCCTGGGGTAGCTCAGTCAGTACAGTGACAAGAATACGGGCTGAGCGATTTGAACAATCGTGTTTCGATATCCGGGAGGCGCAAGGGGTTTGTGTCTTCTATAAATTGTCCAGACGCAATGGGACTCATTCAGCTTCCTTTTCGATGGATGCCGGATTATTTTTACCCGAGGGTAAAGAGGCCGGCGCGTAAAACTCACTGCACACCTCCAAGCAGGGTCGATATTAATAATGCAAGAGGTATACCTCCACTCCCCCATATGTCCTCATGCTGTTGTACATCCATTAAGAGATTTACTTGCATGATTGATTATTTGCGTTTTTTGCAACGTAAAAACTATACTTTACTGTATTAGGTGAACTTCAACCGTACCATGGCTCATAAATAGCAGAGAGAAAAGACTGAGCCAGTGTGATACCTTCCGCAGTCAGGGACCGAAGGGTGTAGGGTGAAATGGAGGCTGCATATTCTTCTGAAATACACGGCTGGACATTCTCATAAGAGCATAGCTTCGCTGTGATAGGATCGAGATGATTGGGATTTGTAGGGCATGATGCACGTACGTAGTGTAGACCAGGTGACTGATAAAACCCTTCAACTTCCAGTAGGGTAGGGCTGCTGTCCAAGGAAGCTTCTGTCCACGTCCTTTTGAACTGTCCCACCCGTCAATCCCACAAACCCTCTGCCTGTCAGCTGTAAGAACACTTCACTTTTGTTTCCATAACCTTGACGAGGGTTAAGCCAAAATGTCCATTTTACCTTAACCCCAATGAGAAAATACCACTGACCAAGACCACACACACCAGGCTACACTAGGCCATTGATTAATTTAGTTTCCGTGGTATGCCTGAAACGTCTATTGGTTTGATGCTGGTACAGTGAAATGTGTGTGATGTGTGTGTGTATAGTCGCTTGTTTTAAGTATACCTGCTTCATCGCATAGCTTTGTATTTAAGAAAATCAGGAGCGGATATAGCTCAGTCGGTGTAGCGACAAAGCTACGGACCTGACAGCCGAGGAATCGTGGTTCGATTCCCATCGGTGGTAGGAGATATTTTTGTTGTACGAAGAGTCCAGATCGGCTTTGAGGCCCACCCAACCTTCTCTTAAATTACCGGGGGCCCTTCCCCCAATGGTAATGGAGCAGGGGGCGTTAAGCCGACTGCTCAGGTACATCGAGTGACGAGGTTAAGAATGCGTGGAGCTATGCCACCACATCCCTATAATTTTCATGGGGTGCACAGGGGCAATTTTTACCTGAGAAAATTAATCAGTCAGCCTGTTGTAATGTAAAAACATGTCCTCGAATTTGGAATACGCAGACTTTTGAATGTATTTTTTGTGGGTATAACGGGATTTGATATTAATATATTTTTCTAAGATTTGTAATGGGTACATCGCGCTGGACAGAGGAGCGGAGGATAAAAGGGTGTAGAGAGGACAAGAGAAGAGAGGAAGAGGGAGTAAAGGAAGAAAAATAGAAGGGTAGAGAAGAGATGAAAAGAAGGGAGCATAAAAGGAAAAAGAATAGAGGCAAGGGAGGACAGTACAGAAAGAAGAGACGATTAATACGGCAGAGAACTCGTACCCCCCGCTACTGGAGTGCCAACAACTGTAATTTTCTTATTCCCACCATAATACTGAGCGGGGGCGCGCGATCTTTCACCAAAATTTGACGATCTCTGATCCAGCACCACGTCTGTTCTACTACTAACATAGGGGTGAAACAGAAAGGGTAGTTTATTGAGTTCGGAGCAGAAGGTTAGAAGGTAGCACGTTTATTTACTTACTGCCAAATCCGTTCCCACTAGACATACGTGCAAAGCCTCACCCTTAAACCAATCAATTTCCTGACACATCGCGGGGTTGATGACGTCATCTTGGGGGGTATGCTACTAGATCCCCCCCCCCCTTTTCGCCGACGCCAATCAAGAAGCTTGCATTCACAGTGGAGTATAAAGTAATTTGTTGCAGAAAGAATGAAACTAGACATAAACCACCATATTACAATTCTTATGTATTTCTCTTGCGGTCTGATAAATCCCAGGAAGTTATCACATGCATTTCGCCACGATACAGAATCACTTCCAGATGGCGTATACCCTACGCTGTGCTGAAGCACTGCAATCCTTCTGGCACCGCGGACTCCCCCCACCCCCCTCCCTAACTAATTCGCGCAGCCTCCCAAAATAATCTGAACTGGCGGTAAAATTTAAAACTTCGAATAACTACAAACAAGAAACGTACCTCAGCTTAAAAAGACCTTAGTAAGTCTGCGTAAAAGTCCATTATAAACACCACGTTATTCCTAACAGCAACAATAAGAAAGCCAAGGTTAGAAAAAAAACCCTAAGCGAAGAAACTTAAGTCTTAAGATATTTCAGCCCTGTTGGGTTTACAGTACACTTAGAAGTACAAAATATTTAATTTAAAAAAAAAAACTACTTATTTCTGTAGGAAATCAGCTACATGTTTCGGCCAAATTGATGGTTACATGTTTTAGCCCGAGACAGGCAGCTGATTTCCTTGAAAAATAAATAGTGTAACAGTGTGTTCAGACTGGATATTTTGTACTTGTAATTTTTAAAAAATTACGCTATACTGTGTCGAATATAGTGTGTCAAAGCATTATTACAGATAAATACAGGGTGACTCAAAAGTCTCCGTACATGGGGAAAATTGTCTCTTTATTTACAAAACGCGTCCGATATGGGCATTGTAGCACTGAGAGCACATACGGATGCCTCTGTCCCACTGACGGCGAACTCGCTTTAATGCCTTCTTCTAGGTGGTCGACATTTTGTATTTTCACCTGGTACACCATAGCCTTCAAATGCCTCCGCAAGTAAAAATCAAGTGGGGTGAGGTCTGGAGACCTCGGAGGCAACTCCACGGGACCATGGCGAGAAATCCAATGATCTGGAAACTGCCGATCTAACCAATGGCGCACGCAGATGTCATACCTTAGTATGGAGACTTTTGAATCACCCTGTAGATATAGTAAAATATCAGAATACAAAGTTTCTACCCTTCTGACTTAAAATCTTCTCCTTAGTCGCTACACCTCTGTAAGTTTTGGCCTGCTCAGTGATCCATTTCCATCCATTCATACTTTCAGCATGCTTTTTCCAAATGATGGCGTTTCATAACTTTTAAATCCTGACTTAAAATGGTCCACGCTTAGTTACCCGCTGCACTACAGCGCTGTCGTCTTGTGTACTTGTGTCATATTTTGAGTTCAAAACGACTTCGTACAGGAGATTTGAGGTTCTTAAGGTACTGACTATGAAATTGTGCGAAGCCGTGTAGTTTGTCGATAGACATGTCTCGTTTTACGATGTCGTTCATACGTGTGTTTATTTTCTTTTTCAGGAAACAAGATCCATCCACACGGTGAAAACTCAGCGTTTACACAGCAGTCTGACAAACATGTTTTCGCCCTCACAGCATGTAAAATGAAGTGCAAATAACGTCAAATTACCAGTGATTTTTGCTAAGTGTTTATTCTGACCGTGACAAGAAATCTGTTAGCAAAATTTGAGACATGGTGTGTTCAGAAATAAAGAGACAAAAAATGCATATTCCACGACAAAGCAGAGAGTCGGAAGAAACTAACAAGAGACGCCAACCTCTGTTTATGTGCAACAAAGGGCACTATTTTACAGTTTCTGATCCATGAACAAAGAAACGTTTACTATTTATATTCTCTACCGCACAGCTTTTTATTTGTTTTGTGAGACAAATTACTATTCGTGTTACAGTTGTTTATAATTATTGTTTTCGGGAAAGATAGAGTTAAAACTGAAAAATTAACATTCAGTGCACTCTGTCACATAAACCGTCAATTTTAGTTTGGATAACAGAGTTGTGACTGTGTGTGGAAATATAGCAGTTTTATGGCAAATATAGCAGTTTTATGACAAATATAGCAGTTTTATGACAAAAACGTAATTTAACAACAAAAGAAACAATGAGGAAGTCTCCAATCCCACAAGCAAGTTGGTGAATTGTTGAAATGTCTATCTGAAACATTCGTTCGTGTTTTACATACGTCGCATGGTAACTGGCGGTGAGAAATACAGGGTTTTGTGAACCAGACAGTTCAACATTGCTAAGTTGCGGAAGGAAACACGAAATGTATCAGCTGATTACGCAATGACTTGCTCCAGTTCAAGAAGATATCAAAGAAGTGAAGTGTTTTCAGTCAAATATGCAGTCCTTGTAGTCTTGCAGGTACTGTTGCTGTAGGTGACACATGATGTATCGTGACTGGTACCTCGTGCCTGTTATATTCATTCTGATGTTGACACAAAATGGCAGCTCGGCTGAAAAATCTACGGGAACAGGAAGTTCCACTACTAACAGCGGAAATAGTGGCGTTAGTAGTAGCAGTGGTGGTGGGGCGTCAACTTCATCATCATCATCATCATCGTCAGCTGGAGCAGGCACGCCATCAAGGTGCGAGGAGATCACAATTCCGATGTGCCGAGGAATCGGCTATAACTTGACATCGATGCCTAATGAGCTAAATCACGACACGCAAGAGGAAGCTGGCCTTGAAGTTCACCAGTTCTGGCCTCTTGTGGAGATCCACTGTTCGCCAGATCTTAAATTCTTTTTGTGTTCTATGTACACGCCTATTTGCATAGAAGACTATCTCATACCACTGCCGGCTTGTAGAAGTGTTTGCGAGAGGGCGAGAAATGGCTGTGTACCCATTATGAAACAATATGGATTCCAGTGGCCGGTACACATGGCGTGTGAGAAATTCCCAGTGCATGGAGATCCTAATAACCTTTGTATGGAGCAGAATAATAGAACAGACACTAGTCCCACAACAACGGCGAAGCCTACAAGAAAACCTACTCTAGGGTGTAGGCCAGGGAAAAAAGGATGTCCGGACATTGTCGTTCCTCCCAAAAATGAGTGTGAATGCAGATGTAGGCCACCACTTATCACCCTGGGGAGAGACTCCGAGTGGTTCAACAGGAGTGTCTCGGTGGGCAAAGTGCAAAACTGTGCGTTTCCTTGCCGCGGGGCCTTCTTTTCGCAAGAGGAGAAGGATTTTGCATCCGTAAGTAATCAATTATTCTTATTTTGTAGTTCAGAAAAAAAAAAGGGCTCCGTTAACTAGCCTACTCGTCCGTTTTAATAAAAACAGCATTGGTAATTTTCACATTTGTACCGTGCATCCTGCTATTATCAAAGTTTTTTTTTATTACCAACTGATTCACAAGAGAATTGTTTTCACAGGAGTATTAAAATTTACATTAAAATTAATTTAATTGCAGACCTGATAACATATGCAGCCACACCACCAGATTAACCAAAATGATGTATTTTAACCATCTGTTTTAACATTGTAACATTAGCAAGCTCACACAGTACGCTCCCCGATGATGGTGATCACACCGAAACATGTTGAAGCTGTTGTTAATTTTAATATAAATTGTAATACACTTTCGAAAACAATTCTCTTGGCCATCAGTTGGTAATAACAGTGTTGGTATTTGGAACATTATACATTCAGGTTGCATCTACCCAGTTTCGTGACGTACTGTACTTCTATGTGGAACATAGGGCTATAATGACTAGACTATACGCTTGATGACCGAGGAATCGGCGTTCGATTGTCGGCAGGGGCAAAAGATTTTTATATTATCCACACTGTTCAGACTGCATTTTGGAACCATCCAGCCACCCGTCCTATATGCACAGGGGGTTTCCTTCGTCGCGGCTATACAATGGGTGGCTCCAGAATTTGAACACTTAACTTTTAACTAAACGCGGAGGTTAAAACACATGAAGCTAAACCTCCAGCCTTCCATACGTCCTTATTACTTATTCTTAATTAAACACAAGGTCAGCTTCATGCATACATTTACGTCACTCTGACTGCACTCAAGTAACTCGCAATTCATGTTCTACCAATACTGCTTAGCAAATTTAGTATCGTACCGCGATGCAAAATATTGACGAAACTGGGTAGGTTTACCATACACAGTACAAGTGCTTTGATTATGACGTATTCTTTAACAGATAGACATGTTTACCTGTATAGAAGGCGTTAGCTTCTGACAGATGTGAATTGTTACTCCATAAAAGTTAAATTAGCCTGAGTAATCAGCGATGCACGCGACGCACTGTAATTTATTATGTTGTGCCTGATCCATTGCTTGAGGTGTAGTTACCCCTCTACAGCCCAGTGGTTACTATATGTACCACCAGGTTTCAATTACAAACATTACGTTCTGCCCACACACAGTGTATTTATGTGTTTTGTATGGATCTCAGAACAAACAGCGATTATTTCGCTATACAGCATTAAATGATGGGGTGCCATAACCCAGACTGACAGTGTTTACGGCGCAGTACGAGCTGAGAACCGAGATTGTGACTTAAAGTAGGTCACGACCGCTTCAACGTTCATTTCCATTCATTCTCGACTATCCAGTCATTCGGCGGTATACGCACCGTTACAGACAGCGTCGTTAAATGAACTACAAACTGAGAACACAGGAAGTTATAAGTTTTAGTACACACTAAGACAAACCCTGACCGCTTCTGTGTAGACGAGATGCCTGCTGCAGAGAAAGTTTACGCGCGTTCGCAAAATTGCGAAAAGTGACTATTAGTTTCGTTATGTCTGTCCATCCGCCTGCTTGTCCACATGCAAACACTCGGCTTCCACGGTACGAATTTTTACGACTTTTATATTGGACTGTTTTTCAAAAACATTTCGAGAAAATTCCAGTTTGATTAAAATCTAACAAGAATAACGGGTACTTTACATGAAGACCAATATACATTTTTTATCATATCTCGCTTAGTTCTTCTTAGAGTCAGAAATGTTTCCGACAAACTTTGTACATGGAATCAAAACACACATTTTGTGTTCAACAACCTTTTTCGAAAATCCTGCCGTTTATGAGATAATGTGGAGAAATACAGTAGTGGTTGGCAGGCCACAGATGACAATATGGCACATGCACTGTGCATGATGGGTACCTAAGGCTACAAACACACACTTGCCTTCTAAGCCCAGTGCTTACTTCATGTACCACCAGGTTTAACACGCAACAAGACAGGCAATGTACGTATAGGGTAACAATGAGGCGCGTTCGCGTAACCGTTGTTGCCATGAAAAAGCAGTGAGTGTTATATATTCTGAGTGTGTGTTTGTAGCCTTAGGTACCCATCATGCACAGTGCATGTGCCATATTGTCATCTGTGGCCTGCCCACCACTACCGTATTTCTCCACATTATCTCATAAGCGGCACGATTGTCGAAAAAGGTCGTTGAACACAAAATGTGTGTTTTGATTCCATGTACAAAGTTTGTCAGAAACATTTCTGACGCTAAGAAGAACTAAGCGAGATATGATTTAAAAATGTATATTGGTCTTCGTGTAAAGTACCCGTTATTCTTGTTAGATTTTAATCAAACTGGAATTTTCTCGAAGTGTTTTTTTTTTTGAAAAAATCGTCAAATATAAAAGTCGTGAAAATTCGTACCGTGGAAGCCGAGTGTTTGCATGCGGACAAACAGGCGGATGGACAGACATAACGAAACTCATAGTCACTTTTCGCAATTTTGCGAACGCGCGTAAACTTTCTACGTTCTGCCCGCGCGGTATATTTAGTGTGTTTTTGTATGTGTGTCACAATAAGCAGCTATTATTTCCCTATACGGCATGAACTGCCTGGTCTCAGCTGAAGATTCAAGTCGTCCGGAAAGTGACGCTGTGTCCAGCAGACTTTAATATTACGGACTTTGTGTCCTCTGTGGCGTAGGAATTGCAGTATTATACGTGACTGAAATTATGGACGAGTGACAATGTCCAGCATTTCATTCACAACTATGACCATATACTATCTCCCCATTATTTTATATGGACGCGAAATATGGACCCTTAGAAAAAAGGATAAAAAAAAAAAGATTGACTTCAATTGAGAAGAAAATTTTCGGAAGAACAGCCAGGTATACCCATTGTGACCACAAAAGGAATGAATAAATTTTGGAAGAGATGAAAGTAGACCCAGTTGACGAAAAACTAAGAAGTTACAAATCAAACTGACTAAGATATTTAACAGGAATGAACAACACGATGCCAGAAATAATACTGAATTATAGACCAAGTGGACGAAGACGAGTTGGAACACCCATGAAAAGACTGTTAGACAGGCCGAAACAGGCCTATAAAGGCCTAACTCCTGATGGATGGTGATGATGATGATGGTGACCGTGTAGCATTGACAGTATCCTTTGAAGTTGAACTTTTGTACATTTGCTGCGTGAAATGTGGGCTTCAGAGGTTTCGTGGGCAAGACGTAAGAGTAACTGCCACAACTTCCATCTTCAAGATTAGATGTCATTATTCTGAAAGATGGTGCATTATTCTTGGTTGCCTACCTAGTATCTGCTTTCGTCTGTCTGAAGAAACTTGAAAAACTGCTGAACTCACTTCACCGTTCATATTGGAGAGTTAAAATAATTTTTCATGGCCCAACCCAGTCTTGGTTAAAACTAGACATAAATAAAAGGGCATTGAATTTTTGCGCTCATCTTCAGCGTAACTCTATATATATTTGATGGAACGAAAATTGTTTGGAATATATGTTGTAGAGAGAACTTTTTTTGTATTACAGTCCACAGTGTCAGAACGTCTTGTGATACAGGTCATAGCACTACAGTTTCTTGTTTCTTGCAACACAGTTCCTTGTACTAACGTTACCTGCACTACAATAACATAGTCACAGTTTCTTGCAACACAGTTCCTTGTACTAACATTACCTGCACTACAATAACATAGTCACAGTTTC
>Ga0131853_10012098_pt1 | contig 15795 bp, 19 predicted proteins | sample TergutLab28metaG_FD_92764 | JGI IMG/M metagenome (GOLD analysis project Ga0131853, IMG submission 92764) | Labiotermes labralis P1 segment gut microbial communities from Petit-Saut dam, French Guiana - Lab288 P1 (version 2) (version 2) | ecosystem: Host-associated > Arthropoda: Insects >...
TATGTCAGAAATGTTTTGAAATTTATGGAAGGCAATGGTGAAATTCTAAAAATTGAGCGTTTTATATTGGAGGAGGGCAATGAGTTATAGATTTATGAGGTTGATAGTTTTTTTTGATTTACCTACATTGACTGTTAAAGACGGACAGGAATATCGGCGCTTTCAAAAGTTTTTAGTTAAGAATGGCTTTATAATGTCACAATTTTCTGTTTATTCAAAATTGGTTCTTAATGCATCTTCAGCAGAATCAGTGAAAAAAATACTTGCAAAAAATGTGCCGTCAAAGGGGTTGGTGCAAGTTTTGCAAATTACAGAACAGCAGTTTGCTAATATAGAATATCTTGCAGGCAAGAGTCAAACTAAAATTATTGATAGTGATGCACGGTGGGTGGAAATTGGTGAAAAGGAGTAATTTATGGTTATATTTAAGCATGCCACATGGGAAAATAGATTTGATTTGAATGCTCAAAAACTTTCAGTATTAGTAGTTGAAAATCCTGCACTGCTTTGGAAATATTGCACTGAGTTATTAGCGCAATCTAACGGGCAAACGGGAGAATTCTGTATTTTAAAAAATTTTGCTGAGCAGCCTTTTGATAAATTTTGTCATGTAGAAATCAATATTGCAGGTTTTAGTTTAAACACAAAAAAACTACAGACTGCATTGATAAAAAAATGTGTTGAACTATCGGCTAGTCCAGAATTCGAACAAAATTTGAGAAGAACTTCGGCACAACTTTATGAATTTTGTAAGTTAGTTTGTCAAGATGTGGGATATTCAGTTGAGTTAGATGAAGATGTTGACACTGCTGGGTTGTTTAAGCTCTTTTCTTTATCGTTAAGAGAATCTTTTGATTCGTTATTAGAAAAACTTATTGAGTATGTGAATGTCAATGCAGAGTTTTTAAAAGCAAAAAATTTTGTTTTTCTTTTTTTGACAAAATTTTTAAATTATAATGATTTATACAAATTTTTTGAGCATTGCAAATATCAAGGAATTTCAATAATTTTAATAGAAGAATCACTTCCGGATTTTTTTGAGTTTGACGATATTCCGTGTCAAGGATTAATTATTGATTTAGATTGTATTGAAATTACAAAAAAGCTGTTTAATAGTTGACTAACGAGATTATTATCTGATATAATATATATTATTATCTGATATAATATATTTTATAAAGGATTGCCTTGTGGTAAACTTGTATATTTTCAAACTTTGAGGTTTGAGAGTAGTGTAATTCTTTATGGGTCTTGAACTAATTTCATTGATTTCTACTTGACCCTCCCGTTTGAGAGTAGTGTAATTCTTTATGGGTCTTGAACCTTGGTTTGCGTGAACTCAAAATCAGGTTAGTTTGAGAGTAGTGTAATTCTTTATGGGTCTTGAACGTCATTAACACTTTATAACCAAAAAACTAAGTTTGAGAGTAGTGTAATTCTTTATGGGTCTTGAACTTCTGGGGAAGATTTGAATCGACTAATCGCGTTTGAGAGTAGTGTAATTCTTTATGGGTCTTGAACAGGAGGAAAAACATAATGCGTATATACAACGTTTGAGAGTAGTGTAATTCTTTATGGGTCTTGAACTGAGAAGTCATATAGCTTGGGTTAGTGCATGTTTGAGAGTAGTGTAATTCTTTATGGGTCTTGAACCGCGACGCCATGCCTGTCCGTTATAACGCGGTTTGAGAGTAGTGTAATTCTTTATGGGTCTTGAACCACTTGAGACTGCGTGACAACGTGGGTGAAGTTTGAGAGTAGTGTAATTCTTTATGGGTCTTGAACTCTTGGATTAAAAAGCTTGCTAACGAGCTGGTTTGAGAGTAGTGTAATTCTTTATGGGTCTTGAACTGTCGTTAGACGATATTACAACACACACAAGTTTGAGAGTAGTGTAATTCTTTATGGGTCTTGAACCAGCGTGCTTTGGTTCGCCATCGAGAGGCAGTTTGAGAGTAGTGTAATTCTTTATGGGTCTTGAACAGCCAAGAGGTAGTCCACTAGTAAAGTAGTGTTTGAGAGTAGTGTAATTCTTTATGGGTCTTGAACTCCTCCTAACTTCAACCTCTCGCTTCGTGCGTTTGAGAGTAGTGTAATTCTTTATGGGTCTTGAACAAATAGAATATCCCCCCATCAAGTATGGGGGTTTGAGAGTAGTGTAATTCTTTATGGGTCTTGAACGTAGCGGTTGCCAAGCAGTAATGGTGAAGCGTTTGAGAGTAGTGTAATTCTTTATGGGTCTTGAACGTCACAATGCTGTCACGGTAGCTCAGGTAGGTTTGAGAGTAGTGTAATTCTTTATGGGTCTTGAACTCAAGTTATCCGTGATGTAATGGCCCTTAAGTTTGAGAGTAGTGTAATTCTTTATGGGTCTTGAACGTGTTACCGCGAAGCATCCAAGCGGGGATAGTTTGAGAGTAGTGTAATTCTTTATGGGTCTTGAACACGGCGTATAGCATGGGAAGTCATGTAGTGGTTTGAGAGTAGTGTAATTCTTTATGGGTCTTGAACCTGCTTCTCTCCGTGCCCAGGGTGTAAGAAGTTTGAGAGTAGTGTAATTCTTTATGGGTCTTGAACACTCAAGAGATGCTGGATATTACTTTAATGGTTTGAGAGTAGTGTAATTCTTTATGGGTCTTGAACACTCAAGAGATGCTGGATATTACTTTAATGGTTTGAGAGTAGTGTAATTCTTTATGGGTCTTGAACGGCTACCACCGCTCTGAAATACAAATCTGCGTTTGAGAGTAGTGTAATTCTTTATGGGTCTTGAACAAAAGATTTAAAACAACGACGAGCGGCATAGTTTGAGAGTAGTGTAATTCTTTATGGGTCTTGAACTCTAACACCAATCATTATTAGAGGGCAAATGTTTGAGAGTAGTGTAATTCTTTATGGGTCTTGAACAATTCACCAACAAACGGGGTTGATACTGTGGTTTGAGAGTAGTGTAATTCTTTATGGGTCTTGAACAATGCTTTTAAGCATTTATTCCTTGCGGTAGTTTGAGAGTAGTGTAATTCTTTATGGGTCTTGAACCCACCAGCTGTTATAAGGCAAGCATTATACGACAGGAGCGCATACAAAGGAAGTAAAAATAAAAAACACAAAGAACTATACAAGGATGCTGTTGCGTTCCTAAATGGTGATGGGTTGGAATATTGGTGTGAGTTATGCGGACTGGATGCGAAAGAGGTTAGAATGCTAGCTGGCATAAAAGTGGATTAGTGCAAAATCTCTACACTAAAAAGGGCAAAAAATGCTTGCTGGTATATTGACGATTTGATATACTAGAGATGTTAAGAACTCTCAATAACGTGTGCATCATGCACGGCAACAAAAATCACTGTGAATTCCCTCATAGTGGTTTTTATTTTTTGGGATATAAAATTTAAGGAGTAAATTTATGAAAAAACTAGAAATGCGCATCCAGCGCAACAACAATCTAAACGATGTTCTGTTTTCAGAGCATGATGATGACTTGCACAATGGTGTACATCATAGATATATAATAGTGCATAATGGTTATGATATAAACAGTGGCGCATGCTCAGAGTTATCACATGATTTATTTTTCCAAAAAGGACCACGCAAAGAGCCAACCAGTAAACATGGTGTTCTTGAAAGTGACCTATTAGAAATTGTGCGTCATCGCTTGCAAGGACATCAGAAAACAGAATATGCAACCAGGGAGAACGCTGTTGCGTTAACGCATATTGAAGAAGCCTTGATGTGGATGTCTAAGCGTGTTGATGATAGAGCAGAGCGTAGTGTTCTTGGGACAGATAAAAAATAAGCGAGGTCATAGAATGTGTCAAAATACAACTGGACCAAACTTAAACGACAGTTTTTGACTGGAAATTATACGACCTTAAAATCATTTTCAATTGCTATTGGTATCAACTATAACATACTGCGTGATAATGCTAAAAATTGGCTTAATGAAAAACGACAAAAAGATGACAAAACCACTGCAAAGATATTAGAAAAATCTATTGAAAAAGAAGTGGACAGAAATACACGTCATTTAAATGTTTGGGATAAATTTTTAAAACTTGGCGAGCATCTTTCGTTTGACAATATAAAAGAAGCAATCAAAAATCCGTATGGGTTAGATAATCTAGAAAAGCTTGCAAAAATTCTAGAAAGGGTGCAACGAGGACAACGCTTAGCAGAGGGTTTAGATAAGCCAAAGCAACCTGATTCAAATAAAGATAATCCGATAGTAATACATTACATTGATGCTGAATTAAGCGAATCAGACATTGAGGAACTTCTTGATGATTAAATGGGCAAAGCACTACAATTTTACAAGAGAACTTCCAGAGCACGGGAGAATCATTGAGTATGTGCTTGATGGCGGCAGAATGGGCGGGAAATCCCATCACGTTGCGCAGTGGATTATTGAAAGAGTATCAACAGAATTAAACTGCAACGCAGTTTGTTGCAGGGCGAACGCTACTGACCTATCAACTGGCGTAAGGGCGCTGATTGTAAAGAAAATTCATGAGCTTGGGCTTGGTTGGCGGTTTAAAATACCTGATTCAGATTTAACAATTACAGACCTTTATAACGGAAATAAGATATATTTTAGAGCTTATGAAAAAGCGATTACACGCACAAAGGGTGACGAGCCCCAGGGCAATGTTGGCATTATTTGGGTAGAAGAAGGAAATGAGGGCAGAAGCCAAATAATGCTTGACTCAATGCTTACCACATATTATCGACACATGATAAATGGAAGTCAGATTTTTTTTACCTTTAACCCAATGCCAAATCCGCAACACTGGTCTCATGATTACTATGTGAAAAAAAGACTTTCTAGAGATACAGCATACGTGTGGTGCAATTGGACGCATATTGCTAGATTCTTAAGCAAAGCAGTCTTGCGAAAGATAATTGATGCAAAGCACACAAATGAAAAGTTTTACAGGTTTTGGTATCAGGGCGAAGTTGTTTCATTTGATGGGCTTATATTCCCACAATGGAAACGTGAAAAACATTATGTTGATGAACAGTTTTTCAAAAACTCTATTCGCAAAGGGAATGTGCCACGACTTCTGCTATTTGCGGTAGACGGCGGCACAAAGCAAGACATGACAGCGGTTGCACCATTGGTGTACATGAGAAATAACCAACTCATTATGCTTGATAAATACTATCATAATCCACGCAAAACACAGCCACTAGCCCCGTTGAAGCAAGCGACGCAGATTGATAGATTTGTAAAAGATATTTTAGCACGCTACCATGAGCTAAAGTATTGTCATACTGCTTTTGTTTTTGATAACGACAGCGGAAGTCAAGAAATAATGCTGCAACTTAGGGCTAGTTATGGATACACTGTTCAAGCGGTTTCAAAAAAGGAAGTATGGAACGATATTCAAAAATTTCAAGACTTGCTTGATGAAGACTTATTTTATTTAATCAACACAGGTGGTTATAAAGATTACTTCTTAAATGAAACATTGACAAACGACCCATTTATAGACGAGATAGAAAGCTTTTGTTATTGTCCTGAAACAAATGATATCAAAAAAGGGCAAATTGAGCATTTGCTAAAGGCTGTTATATATGGCGTTAAATCAATTTACAGCGACCCTAGAGTTCGCTCATTAAACAACGACTTTTTGAAAAAGATAGGACTTTATTCAAACAATTTTAATTACTAAAAGAGGGGGACAGCATTCAAATGCCGCAAGATACAACATCAAATATGGATAGTGTTTTTAAAGATATAAATTTTGATGCAGTCAATGATGTTGGTGTGAATCGTGTTTTTAACTGCTGGAGTCAGTTCTTGAGTCGTGTGTATGGTTGGAATAATAACACAACGTTCTTTGCAACTGTTCCAGCTCAGTGGCAAAACTACTATCGTAACACTGTTCAGACTTGTATTAATTTTGCGCAAGGTTATGATCCTACAGTCCATGGACAAGGGAAACTCATACCTACAAGAATAGGTTCAGTAATAATTCGCATACTTGTCGACAAGATTATGAGCGGCGACGTACAATTTGATGATATATCAGACTATAAAGAAAACGAACAAATAAGAGATAACGCAGCAAGGTTTATATCGGACAAATGGAGCAAAGATTTTAATTTTACACAATTTCTTTTTAGGTTATTTACAAACTCTACATCAGGTGGGGTGTCGCTCATTAAGCTAAATATTGACAAGGACGGAAATTTATGGCCAGATGCTTTGCGGGTTGACAGATTTTTTGTAAACCTTGATTCAATGGGAAAAGTGAATGCTGCAAGATGTTATGTTAATATCTTTGAAGGACAAATCAACAAAGCAGCTGGCAATGGTTCAGATGTCAAAAACTGGGTTTTAACCGAAAATAGATATATGGATGATAGAATCCCATATGTTGAATATGCTGTTAATCCTCTAGAGGGACTTGTAAACAGTCGTACATTTGGGAGCATTAAAGGTGTTGACTGGAAAGTGCTTCCTAAAGATGTGAAAGATGCTTTTGTTGATGCTTATGGTACAAAAAAATAAATACTCCAATTAAGCTTGATTTGCCAAACCTTGGGTGTGAGCTAGTAAGAAATACAGCAAATTCAATAATAGTGCCTGATATTCGCTTTGGTGACAGTTCATTGATTAATGCTATTCCAGTCATTATTGCACTAGAGCAAGGCTATACAGGCATGATTAATGACCAATATATAGGCAAAGGATTTGTGCTTGCGCCTGAAACAATATCTGGCAACATGCGCAATGATGGACTTGACAATAGTATCGTTAAAAAGCTTCCATATTCAGATCCGAATAACAAAGAAGTTGAGTCTGTGCAATTTGATTTAAGGGTGTCAGAATGGGAGAGATATAAAGACATGCAAACGCACATGATAGCAGATGCTGTCGGCTTATCTGCTAGTTCTTTATCAAGTCATTTAAATGGTGGAGCCATCAAGACAGCAACAGAGGTATCTAGCGAACAAGACAGGACTGCAAACACAGTAGAAAATAAGCGTGCGCTTGCTACACCTGCAATAAACAGCATCCTAAATACCGTATGCGAATATTACGGTGTAAGGGGAAAGGTGGGAATTAGGTTTAGCAAAGCCGGGCTTACCAATCTGCAAAACCTGACAAGTCAAACAGTCCAAAAATACAATGCAGGGCTTACTAGCCTAAAAGATGCTGTATCTGACTTAAATCCTGATGCGAACAAGGCTCAAGTAGACCAGAAAGTTTCAGACATCCTAGAAGATAAAAAACAAAAAGATGATAATTTTTTAAGCGAAATTGGCGCACTGGATAGGATGGTTCCTGAGATTTGAGATATTTAACGATATAGTATCGTTTATATACAATTAGCGAGCGCTTGGCTAATATAGCGCAAGGTCACTGTATCCGACAAATACAGTCTCAAAAGAGAGGCAGAGAGCACTGCGTGAACAAATTAAACGATTAAAAATATAAGGAGTAAAAAACAATGTTTAAAAAAGTACTAGAAAAAGATAGCACTGGCAACACAATGTCTGCTAAGCACAAGAGGTGGGTTGAAAAACTCGGCGAGGAATACGAGGATGATTTCCAAGACTTAATCCTAGTTCCTCAAAGTGAAAGTAATAATGCAAATAGCAGTGGTGCTAATAGCAATGAGCCAGCTCAAAGCCCAAATATTCCAATGCAACCCGATAATACCAACAAGCCTGTGCAACAACAAGATAATAAGTCAAGCAATGAACCAGCTTGGGCAACTGTGCTAGGAAGCAAGCTTGATAAGTTTTTAGAACTTGTAACTGCACAACAAGCAAACAATGATTCGTCAAATATAGAAAATGGACTCCCAATGGAAGATCCAAATAAAGGTATCCCCGACAATAAGACTGGTAAATATGAATATGCCCGTCAGTTCATGGGGTAAAGGAGTAAATAAATGCCAAATATAAATCCAAATGGAATAGCTACTATTGATGTAGTAGCAAACAACAACATAGTGGACGGAACTAACTATAGGATAGAGTTTAGTCGAACACTAGCGCAAAATGTATTTATTAGATTAAGGACACGAATAGGTCAAGCTATTCATGGTAAGTATGTTGAAAACGGAGTAAGGGCTGGTGTCGTAACTATAAACAGAGTTAAAAGACCAGGAGCTGCTCCACGCACAATGGCTAGTGGTCCCAATGGCGGCACAATAGGTAATGGTGATTCTTTAAATAATTCACCACCAATATTAAATCAAACCGACCAATACAACATTCCTCTTATGCATAAGTATGATCCAGTCGTATACATCCCACGTACAGCATCAAACATGCTGCCAGTAGACTTAGTTAATGAACAGCTTTACAACGTATCGGGCGAGGTTGAAGAATATATTGACAGCTCAACAATCGCAAATTGGGTTGCGGGTTCATGCAGATATGGGGCTGGATTATCATCGCCTAACTCAAACATGGTTGTATTACCTGCAACGATTCCTGCTAAGGGCTATTTAACGGCTGTGTAAAGCGCTATGAAAATTTTAGTAAAAGGCGATATCAAAAATGGCATAAGTGCGTTTACACCGACTGTAGTTATAGCAAGATATGGTTATGCTGTAGACTTACTTAGTGATGTTGGCGTAATAGCTGGCGGCTCTAATTATGCGCAACAAATGATTGCAAGGGGTACATTGTCACCCGCGCAGGCTTTCATGAATTATGGAGATGGCACCATGGGAATGGTGATGGGCATGCCTGTTGTATCTGTGCCTGATTATGTGTTTGAAACACTTGCGGCTCAGTGGCTAGGGAACAACAATTCTCTTTCTACAAACATTAACAACGACAGCGCAAATCTTACGTTTTTGCAAAATACCCAGGCTTTTGTTGTATCTAGTGTGGCAACTGACAGAGGTATTGCGGATGAATACATGAGAGTAGAACAGAGCACAGAGCAGAATAAGACTAATCTATTGCCAGATTGGCAATGGGGCATTGAAATGCTGTATGGAAGCGGCGTTGTGCCCATTGTTAGCAATGGTACTACAAATCCATATAGTGCAACTACAAACACAATGACCGTTACAGGCTTTGGTGTTGTTGTATAAAGATGAGGTGTATATGAAAGTTAAAGCATTGAGAAATTTTTCAGATGGACAAAACAACAAGCACATTTTAAATGGTCAAATTTTTGAAGTACATGGCATCAGAGCTGAAAAGCTTTTAAATCTTAAATTTGTTAAAGAATATGAAGAGGTGGAAGAAAAACCAAAAGATGCTATTGTTGAGGATAATAACTTGATTGAACAGCTTGGAAAGCAACTAGATGAGCAAGCTAAAACTATTGAAATTATTGAGATTGAAAAAGTAAAGCTTGCTGATGAAAATACTATGCTTATTGGAAACCTTAAAATCATTGAAGAGCTAAAGGAGCAAGATGAGAAAAATAAGGTAGAAATAGAATCTTCAACGGTCAAAATAGCTGAGCTTGTTGCACAACTGGTTGAGGCTAATAACTTAAAGGCTAAAGCAGAAGAAGAACTCAAGGAGACTAAGAAAAACTTAAAAGCTTTTCAAAAAACTAACAAATAATTTATGCTTTTTTACGAGGGAGTTTTGAGCATTATCAAAAACCCTCTACCATAATGAGTAATTTTGCAGTACAAAAATTAGCACCTGAAGTCATAAGCGTTGAGACAGCGCAAAACCGCATAACGTTGTTGACTGTTAATGCTTTTATACATGATATTTATTTTAATGTCATTCATTCAGTCATATTTAATATATCTAATCAGGCAGAGAGTGGCTTTAATAATACCAAGATAGAGCAAGACACACGTATTAGCCTTTTTAGGCATGCTATTACTTGCTATATGCTTCTTAGCAATAATCTTTCACAAAGACAGCTAAAAGAATCTGTGCGGCAAAACAATGCTATCTTAAAGCACTTTAATTTCAATGGCGATAAGATTGCTGAGTTTGACAAAATAGCAAAAGAAAAGGTATCTAGAGCAATAGATGGCAAGCTTACGCACAATGGAATGCCACTGCATTATTGGCACGGAAGAGACTATATAAAACAACGTGTTGAACCTGTTTTTGAAAAGCTGGTTAAAACTAGAGCCTTAGACCCTAACGACCATACAGGGCGCAATACTCTTAGAAAACACAAAGGTGACTTAAAAAAAGGTACTGCCAACTCAATTCTAAAACAAGCTAAAACAAGCTAAAATAAAGGAGTAATAACTATGGTTTATATTTATCCAGCAAGATTTGAAACAGCAGAAGAGGGTGGCTATAATGTAACATTTCCAGACTTAGCAGGAGCAATTACAGAGGGTGATGACTTAAAGGAAGCAATGTATATGGCACAAGACTGTTTAGGTGGTTATTTGTGGGCGTGTCAGGATGATAGGGACACTATACCAAATCCAAGCGACATAACTAGTTTTGCATTGCCTGAAAATGGTGTATTTTATTCACTCATAAGTGTTGACATGGCAGAATTTAAGCGCATTCACAGTGAAAAGCCAGTAAGAAAAACTTTATATATTCCAAAATACTTAAACGAGCAAGCAGAGGCTAAAGGTGTAAACTTCTCACAAGTTTTGCGTGATGCGTTGTCTCAAATTGTTTAAAGAAAGAATTGGTTAAGAAGAAAACACATCCACTGGGTGTGTTTTTGTTTGCATCTTAAAAATATTTTTAAGATTTCCATAAAAGCATCTGAAATTTAAAATATTTAACGACAATACAACAAGGAGACACATATGTCAAATAAAAACACTTGACACTCACTAATTATACATGTATATTAACAGAATTACATATTAAGGAGATAATTTATGAAGAAAATTAAAATGCTATTTATTGTTGCTATATTTGGGATAGTAGCGTTGTTTACTATTGTGGCTTGTGACACTAGTCCATGTGATTGTGATGATGCAGGCAACGTAAGGGTGAGTTATGAATATGATAGGGCGTACAATGCACTAAGCGCATATACGGGTACAAACAGTCCCCACATACAAAATATAACAAGAGTAGAATTTAGGGGTGAAGTCGTCACAATACACTATACTATAAATGGTGCTAATAGGGTAGTGACAATGCATAGCAACAATATAGTACTTGCACGATAACAAAATAAAATTTTAACCAAAAGATACTTTAGTAAAAGTGTCTTTTTTTAATTACAGGGAGAAAAAATGTCAAAAAAATTTAATGGAAGCATATTTAGCAAGCTACATTTTGAAAATATAGAAGATAAACCTAAGTTTTTAACACTTAGAGAACAAATGCAGTTTAGTTTCCCAAGTCAAGACTTTACAGACAGATACAATACTTTAAATCCGCAATGGGTGTATGTCTATGTTAAGCCAAATTCATTGATGGGCGGCGGATTAGGTATGTCTCAAACAATGCGCTACCAAAATATAGACAGCAACACAATAGTTTTATGTGCGCCATTAACAGATGGTTTTTATATTGGAGACAGTGCGACTAATGCACAGCCATGGAGCGCAGAAGATTTAATTAATGTATTAAGTGTTGAGGATATCACTGTACCGATGCAGTCAGGCGCATCAGCAAGATACTACTCGAGCAATGTCATGAATGCTAACGAAAGCATTATTTGTGCTTCACTTTTCCCCTTTGTCCTATCAATTAAACTCTCAACAATTCCGCCCTTTTCACGAAGCATTTTATCAGATAATTACAGAGGCATATTTTGGGACTTAACAGACAGCGGAATATTTTTAAACTTAGCAGCTGTGCCAAATGACGGCAAGATGCCAATGAATGCACTAATTGGCCGTGATTTTTTCAGAGCACCTAACGGCTCATTAGGGTTCAGACCACAAGACCAATCGGGCGAACTTCTTGATGTTAGTTTGCTATCTCCGTCCAATCGCTTCACAAGCGGCACTCCAACACTCAACATGTGGAGAGTGCAGCCTGGAATTAATAGTGTGCAAATTTTTAGGAATTTACCAAATCAAAATCAGCCAACTTGGGTTGGTGCTGGATTTTTAGTCAATGCCTATCGTGGCGTTAACTGGGATTTTAATGACGGGATAAGCACAATATTTTTAATAAGAGAGGACGGCGCTAGAATTCCAATCACAGAATTTAGTGCAGCAAATTTTAACCAAACTTGGTATATAGATGGAACAACATTGAATCAAATCACACCAAATACAGGCGGTACAACAGGACTAGTATGGAACAACGCCTGCGGAATAATGGCAATGTCTGATGCAGAATTCTATGTTGTCAATGAGCTGTTAGAGTGGTATATATTAAAAACTATTCAAGAACAGTAAAATCACCATTTTTTTGCTGAAAAATAATGAAAAAAAAGTTTAAAAAGCGCATTAAAATACTTGACAATTAGAACAGTACAGCATATAATAATATCATAAGATTAAGGAGTGTCGCAAATGCCGTTAACACCAAAAGAAATGGTAAAACTATTAAAGAAGCATGGATTTGAAGAAATTAGTCAACGAGGCTCTCACTTGAAAATGAAAAATGAGAAAACGGGACATCAAACTATAATTCCTATGCATAACAAGGATTTAGGCAAAGGACTAGAAAGCGAAATACTTAAACAAGCGGGCTTGAAATAAAGCCCGCATATTCTAGGAGGACAATTAAATGAAACAAGGTAAAATTTATCCAGCTATTTTTAAGCAAGACGAGGATAACATAATGGTCACTTTTCCTGATTTACCAGGGTGCATAACATGTGGTAAAAGTTTTGAAGAAGCTTTTAGATTTGCTGGTGAGGCATTGGGGTTATATTTAGATGGGTTGGAAAATCTGCCTCTGGCTTCTGATATAGGTAATATTGATGCATCTGATACAGATTATGTAATGTTGGTTGAAGAAGACACTAAGGACAATATTGTTTATTATAAGCAAGAACACATACCTCATCTGATAAGCAATAAGTTAGATGAGCATGGGTATACCAAATATAAGCTTGCTAAAGTATTAGACGTAAGCGAAAGCTATATAAATCTTATAGCTAAGGGCAAACGCCGCCCATCGCCTGAGATGGCAAAAAGGATAGCGCTTGTACTAAATTTTGATTGGCAAGTGTTTTTCCCATAAAATATGTCTTTCTTAATTAGGGTACGATTAGGGTACGCTTTTTATGATTTTTTCAAAACACAAAATATTGTGGTGAAATTGTTATTTTTAATACTATATATTGTGTTTTTATCGCTTTTAAATTGACGCATATGAAAAGTGTAATTCTTTATGGGTCTTGAACAATAACATTATAAAATCACATAGAGTTGGTGTTTGAGAGTAGTGTAATTCTTTATGGGTTCTTTATGGGTCTTGAACTTTTTGCTTTGATTTGCATGGAGAAGAAGGGTTTGAGAGAAAATCACGAGAGCAAAATGAACGCACAAGAGGCACGGAATATGGCAGAGGTGTTTGCTACTTTATGTCATGTTTATTATAACGAATTGCTATGCGTGAAACTAAAAATATGAAACTAGGTGAAGTAAGAGATTTTTGCGGAACTCATATTGACTACATTTTGCGTAATGAAAGATACACAGGTAAATACATATTTGAATATGGCAGAAAGAAAAAAGACTATGACCCTAAAAAAAATATTATTGTAGTTGAGGGTGGTATGCCACAAATTATTCCTCAATCTACTTTTGACGCTGTACAGCAAATATTGAAACAGCGTGTCAAAAATTCTCACATGGCTGTTGAAAAATACCTTTTGTCAGGCAAAATCACTTGTGGCGAGTGTGGAGCTATATATTCAGGGGCAAGGCAAATCAAAAGGGGCAAATCATATCCGTATTACAAATGCAATAGGCAATACACCTATAAAAATGGAAGAAAGTTTAATGATAACTGCACAAACAACACTACTCAAAGAGATAAAATGGAAAAGTATGTTGTCAGGGAGCTTTTGAAAATTTTATCAAGCGAAATCACTATTGGTAAAATGCTAGAAGAATACAATCGTTATGCTAGTGAATTAACAAGCAACAAAGAATTAATCTCTAAATATGAGCATCAACTTAATGAAATTGATAAAAAAATCTCAAATTTAGTTGCTGTTATATCGGCAGGGCATTTTAATGAAACTCTGCAAACTAATATTGAAAGTTTAGAAGCCGAGAAGAAAAGAATTACAAGTATTATTGCAGAAGAACAAAAGGCAATTACATATTTACCTGCAACTAAATCAGAGCTGAAACAAGTTTACAAAAAAGCGTTGAAACAGCTTGAGCATGGCTCATTTGAGGAGCGAAAAACTATCATAAATATGTTTTTGAACAAGATAGTAATTTTCCGCAAAACAGCGGAAATTTACATAAACTTGATACCTTTATCACACCTAAGCGGAATTGACCTAAATATCACGCTTAACGAAATTATGGCAGAAAACACTGCAAATCCTCTAAATACACCTCAAATTACCACCTGCGACAGCGAAAACCGCCCAAATTCATCCAAACCAATAGAAAAAGACGACTTATTGTCGTCTTTGACCATCTCACCTATACACAGTGAGAATTTTTCTGGGGTGAGTAATGGGATTCGAACCCACGATCTTCGGAACCACAATCCGACGCTTTAACCAGCTAAGCTATACTCACCATATAAATTATTGTCTCAATACTAATCCTAGAATATATACTATACAGCAAAAAAAAACGTCTGTCAAGCGTTTTCTCCATAATGTTTTGCCAAATTTGCTAAAATCACTTTTTTAATTTTGGAGACGGCTCTAGTTTCGTTTGATAGCCGTTTTGCCTCGGAGACTGACTATTATCGGCTCACATTGCAGATTAAGTGGGTGTTTTGAGAATGAAGTGTGTTTTGAGAATAGCCTCTTTTATAGCCCTCGTCTCTGTCCTGTATAAATTCGTTTAGGGCATGTATCGGGGGAGACACTGGGGGGAGGCAAAGCAAAATACCTGTGACATCGGGGGGGGGGGGGGCATAAATGCCTTTTATAAAAGTGCAATTAGCCGAAAGGCTGTCTCTTTTTGACCAATCTATTTCCCTTGTGATACAAACACAATGTTCCAAATCCATTATTGGTAAGCGTTAATATTTCATCAACAAAACTTTCCTCTCCCTCTCCTCTAGGCTGTATACTTATTTGTGTTCTTTGTGTTGCCGCAACAAAACTACCAACCTGCTGCCTTAATTCACCATTTACAAATATCGATAAAACAAAATTGTTTACTTCGTGAAAAACTTCAATTTTGTTTCCTAAAAACTCGTAGAAAATTTTTCTCACTCCATATTCATTTTTCTCACTACTATCTAATTTTCTCTCCTTAACAATTCTGCGAATTCCAAAAGCTAAAAACAATACAGCTAATGGGAAGAGTATTGACACTAGTATTATACCCATCCAAAGCGTAACTCTCGAATCACTATATGCTCTTGCCTCGCTTTCAGCTATACACATAATGACAGAATCACCAGCAACTATACCTTTAACGCTTAAGTCGCCTCTAAAAGGTACAACTTGTAACTCCACATATAGTCCTGTTGGCAAATATGATAATATGAGTTCCTTTGAAAAAACACCCTGCCCTGTTATTTGTCTAAATGATGCAGGGATTATCCAGTAAGGCTTTTCATCTCCCGCAAGTATAATATTTACTGTCGCATTGTTGCGTTCAGAGATTTCCAATCTCTCAATAGTGCCGCTTACAGTTTGTATATTTGTGAAACTACTCTCTCTTACAGACATTGGGATAAGTAGTGTCGAAAAAATTCCCGCGACAATAAAAACAACAACTAAAACGAAAGGATAATTTTTAAATAATCTGCCCATGA
>Ga0131853_10012099_pt1 | contig 15794 bp, 11 predicted proteins | sample TergutLab28metaG_FD_92764 | JGI IMG/M metagenome (GOLD analysis project Ga0131853, IMG submission 92764) | Labiotermes labralis P1 segment gut microbial communities from Petit-Saut dam, French Guiana - Lab288 P1 (version 2) (version 2) | ecosystem: Host-associated > Arthropoda: Insects >...
CAAAAACTTCCATTCCTTCAATCCATTCCCCTGATGACAATTTTTTTTTCAAATATTAAAAATCAGTGGGGGGGGGGGGGGGGATCCCTCCAAGGGTACCATTTTGAATTATTTAAAGGCATTCATAGAGTAACAACAGTATTCAAGGGGGTTTCAAAAATAATTGCCAGCATTGTTTCCCAGCATCACAGCCACAGGAATGCATGCAAGAATTCAGGGGGTGAGAATGGGTCCAGTTACTCAACGGACAGATCTCAAACATTTAGCTGCAAAAAGTTAACATAAAAGGCTCACAGAATACAAAATGGCAAAGAAGGCATGTGCATACCCAGACTATTGGCAACCACTCTGTATCTTACAGCCATCCACTCTTGTATCATCACTGAATGTGCATACTCAGAATACAGCCATCTATTCTCGCATCATGATTGTATGCACATACACATTCTACTCTTGTATCATTACTGTATGTGAAAACACAGACTACAGCCACTCACCCTTGTATCAATTCTGTATGTGCATACTGAGATTGCTGCCATTCACTCTCATACAATTACTGTATGATGCACACTCAGACTAGAGGCATCTACTCTTGTATCTTTACTGAATGTGCGTCCTTGAACTACAACCATCCACTCATGTATCATTACCGTATGTGCATACTCAAAGACTACAACCATCCAATCTTGTATCATTACTCTATTTGCACAGACTATGGGCACATACTCTTTTATCAATACTGTATGTGCACCCTTCAACTACAGCCATCCACTCTTTTGTCAATATTGTATGTGCATCCTTAACTACAGCCATTCACTCCTGTATTACTGTATTCACACAGGCTACAGGCACATATTGTTTTATCATTACTGTATGTGCACCCTCGGACTACAGCCATTCACTCTTGTACCAATACTGTACATGCATCCTCAGACTACAACCACCTATTCTTCTATGATCACTGTATGTTCATACTCAGATTACAGCCATCCACTCTTGTATCAATACTTGTATCAGTGACCCTGGCCATTCTACTGTTTATTTGGGGACACAACAAACTTCAGTGTGTGAACAGCAACAATAAGAATTTTCCAAAAACTATGTCATTGTTTGCAGCTTCCACAGTACATGTAGAAAGGCCTCTGTGATTACCTCACATTTTCTTTGTTGGAGGACATTATCTCTCTTGCATCACTCTTCCTAATGCAATTTTCCTACCAGTTCTGGCCCTTACCAACCACAATTATGTCAAATGTAGGTTAATAAAAGCACATGACCCATTGCACTTCATAACAGATTAGCATACAGGAAACCTAAAAATAGATGAGGCTGCAGTACTTACCTGCATGGAAGACTGTTAGAAACAAAATGTACCACACATCACTTCAGCTCATAACACATTACTGAGCTAAACAGAATGTAAAAGAACATTTTTTGTTCTCAGTGTGTTATCTAGATATCCATGGCACTTACCTTGCTGCATACTTTGATTCCTCCAGGAGAACTCTAAGTTTCTCATCGCCTATAAGGAACATAGCCTCCTCGTATGTTGGTGGAGGTGCCTCTGTTGAGCCTCCACCCCCTCCTCCATGAGAAGCTGAAGCTCCCATCAGAGCTTCATATGTGGGTGGCAACGTGACTGCGCTGGGGTTACGCATGACACAGCTTCCTCCAGATGGCTGTTGGTTCCGAGACTGCTGAGCCAGCTCCTGTAGACTCTCAGTCACTGAGTAGAGTTTACAAGAGCAACAGGAGTATGGGTGAATGGGTGAAACAAGGGTTCCAAATTAATACTACACTGCACTGAGAATTTAGCTGGAGTTATAGTCATGTTCTCTGTACAAAATCTGACTTCCCAGGATTCATACAATTCCAATTACACACTTAATGATGTAATTGCAACTTTCCTGGCATACAGTATTCTACAAACAACTCACTGGCATTCCACAGTTGAAGCAATTCGGTTCACCACCTTAATACCCACTATTGATCCTGCTTTAAAAATCTGTTAACATCATTACAACACAATTATTTAACCTATTATCATATTGTTTTTCCAGCCACATCTAAATACTTCATGACAGACAGGCCACATTTTACAACCACATGAAACAATAAGTATAATTTTATGTTCCACAATTTTCAGTTTTAGGCAAAGAAAATGCAAAAATAAAAGATACTATATGCCAAGACAGAAAGCCATATGGCTAGCCCAGCAAAATATATTATTCCATTCACTCAGTGTGATACACACTTTCTTAGCAGGACTGTATTATTTCACCAATATGAATGACAAGCTGCATAATCACAACAACATGTTACTATACCAAGAAAAAATTATATAATCTAACCACATAAACAATTGACTTCCTAAAATATCCAGCAAGTTTGCTCCAGTGGTAATGTTTCTGATTCGTATTTGGGAGGTGCCCCATTCAAATGTTTGGAGGGTATCCATACCATCCTAGCAGTGACATTCTGTGGTCTTCCCCAGTCCCTCTAGAGATATTCTATGAAAACAATGAAACAGACCATGCCCACTTCACCTAGTCCTTGCAAGTTCACTGTAAGTTATCATCCTCTTGTACCATTCAACAATAAACAAACAATGAAAGCATCACATCATCATTAAATAACCCATGATTCATTCACCCAACCCAGTCTCATGAATTGGAATGAATGTGATATTTCCCATTTGTATCACCTGAATTAGAAGATGAAGTCAGAAGTAGGATGACCAAAAATAAAGAGGAATAAAAATTATATAAAAGAGTCACATATGTCAAAGGCTTGTTTTAACACTCCTCACTGACTCTGACAGATCAATGATAAAAATAATAACACACTTGTATTATTTTGAATATCAGTGCCCGTGTACGACCAACCACTCTCCAGGCCCAGGCATCTGCACATCAGCCTCCAATCAAGGTAACCAAGCTCAATTTCACAGTTGTTAATGTGTGATTACTTGGAAAATGCTTGCCACCATTAAGTTCAGAATCTTTTGTCTTTCTATTTGGTATCTAAAAACATAAATATTAAAACATGCTGAGCTACATGGAAGTTTCAAATAACAAGGTAATGGTACACCTCACATGAAATACCATCATCCATCAACAGACTACATTACGCAATAGGCACATATACAGTGTCATAGACTGTCAGTGTCATCACACAACTATGTGGGCACCATAACAATACTGAATCATCATACAATCAGTTTAAAGAGAGCAGGTGTACTAGAAACACGGCCAAAAGTCAGAGTACGCAGATGGCTTCCATTACTGCATGAGAAGTCATCATACTGCAAGTTTGTGGAAGTGTTTGGAGTACATGTAATGCCAGGGCATGGCAACAGATGTTGGTACTGTGCAATGCTTTTTGTCAGAAAGAAGCTCCTGATAAGTACTGACCTGGATGCCAAAGCATATAGACTATGGAGGACAATGTGCGCCATGCAGATACCCTCAGCAAACAGCAATAAGCCGAATGACAGCACCAAAGAGCTAGACAATTTGCTGGGCTGAGTGCACAGCCAATGTCTATGACCAACCAGATTACAGAAACGTGTGCACTATAGGTTACCATAAAACTTTACAATCACGAAGCCTGTCATCTCATGCATCTGGCATGTTATGCTCATTAGGGAGAGCAGCTTGTTGCATACTGTGACAGGGGATGAAATCATGCAGCATCTGCAACCATCCATGATATAGAAAACCCCAAGCATACCTTGTCAAAGCAACACAGTCAGGAAGATCATGGAAACTGTTCTGGGGCTGCTAATGCATGCTTCTTGTGGATTTGCTTGACTGGTGACACTGTAACTGCTAAGCAACAATGTGGTACACTTGGGATACTATGATAGGCCATACATTGCCATAAATGTGGATTGCCATGCCAACGCATGATAAGGTCAGGGCCCATTGCCAAGCAGACTTGTTTGACTGGTTACGGCACTATGGCTGGGAGGTTAAGGATCACCCTCCTTAAGAGTCTTGTGCCCAGTGGACCCCTTAAGCAGCAACTGACTGGCAAGCGACTTGCAAAAGAAGCCAACGTGAAACAAGCTGTCATCTCCTGGTTATGACACTTGACACAAATGTCTTTTACAGCGCAATGTGAGCCTTGTTGCAATGGTGGGACAATGCCAGTGTCAGTGGTTCTTAAGTGGAAGTGTGAGGTGTACCACCTGCTACCCTGTGCCATGTATACATTGAAGCCAGGAAGATTTTTTGGAATCAGATTGTTTGTTACATTGTTTCTGAGACTCCTTTGTATAATTTTGCCTTTTCTTGTATATGGATGTAAAACTTGGTCTCTCACACTGAATGAGGAACAAAGGCTGAGGGTGTTTAAAAACATGGTGTTGAGAAAAATATTTGGGGCTAAGGAGGAGGATCTAATGGAAGGCTGAAAAGATCTGCTCAGGAAAGAGCTTCATAATTGTCTTCCTGGTCAGATATTTCTTGCATGGCCATACCAAAGAAGACGAGATGGGCAGGGCATGTTGCATTAATGGGGGAGAGCAGAAATCTGTAGTGGGTTCTGGTGTTCAAATCAGAAAGAATGACACCACTTGAAGACCTAGGCATAGAAAGAAGGATAACAGTGAAATTAATTTTAACAGAAACAGAATGGGAGGGTATGGACTAGATTCATCTGCTTCCAGATAGGGACAACATGTGGGCTCTTGTGAATATGTTAATGAAGCTTTGCGTTCCATAAAATTCAGGGAATTTCTCAACTTAATGCAGAATGATTACATTTTCCAGATGCCGTCTGGTCCACGGAGTTAGTTGTTTCATTTATGTGGGACTTGTGATAAAAAAAAAGGGGGGGGGGGGCAGGTTTAACAGTTGATGTATTATTTTACTGCACTACAATCATTCCACCAAATTCCATATTCATCGTACTGTGGTCCTGACACGTGTAAGCTACTAGCTGGGACTTCTCACTGACCCTGCATTGTGTCAGACATGAAGAAAGAGGATGGCTGGATTGTTCCATCTGCTGAAGATGTGTAATGTCGAAGGAGATATGATAATATGCGTATGGGACTGAGCGCAAATACTTGTGGCCTATTACAGTGCTTCCCAAGCATTTACCTGAAGAAAATAATGAAAAACTTTGTGCAGGACAGCCAGTCTCTTGCCAAACTCAGACCACATACCCACATAATTTCAGTCAAATGCATTACTGCTGTGGTAATTCAATCAAAGTAACAGGAAGTTTAATACATGTGTAACAGCAAAATACTTAAGGAAGGAAATATCATACTTACTTTTACAGTCTGTAGATAAAATATACTCCTACCTACTAATAGGCTGCAACTCACTTAGACAGCCTATTTGGATGTCTGTGTAATAATAATTGTCCTTAATACAGACTAAAGCAAATATGTACACATCCTTCCACAGAAAGCATACTTATGTAAGCCATGGTCAAAGAACACAAAATATGCTGCACAAAGCACCACAGAACAACTCACTTAGCCTATTTGGATGTCTGTGTAATAATAAAAATTGTTCTTTATACAAACTAAAGGAAATATGTATACATCCTTCCACAGAAAGCATACTTATGTAAGCCATGGTCAAAGAACACAACATACGCTGCACAAAGCACCACAGAACATTCATCATTCATATATATATATACTGTATACATGCGAATGATGCAGTAACATTATGCAATACAAACAACTCATCTTTGCAATTTAATTCCCTTAATATAAACCAAATATTCCTGATTTCAACAAATATAGTTAGCAATTTCTACTCTTCACCTAGCATTATTTGGATGATTAAATATATGTTGGATGGATGGTCTATACATGAATGATCCATTATTTGTGCAACAACTGCGTACACAATTTTGTCTGCATCCATATCACACACCTAATACACACCAAGAAGTTATGACAGGTCAGAAACGTAATCTTACTGGGCTAAAAAAAAATCCAGTCTATTTTGATGGAGAATTTTTATAAGGAACTACTTGAAAAATTCAAAAGTAGAGAACTAGGTGTTTGATCAATAGGAAATGACACAATGAACAGAACATGTTTAAAAAAGATTCGAGGTTCTTATGGCACTGAATACGAAGACTACAGTTTTATGGGATGTAGTGACACCAGGCAGTCTTACAGAAATGTAATGATGTTCATGGTATAAGATGTACATAGCAAATCCCACCGAAACTAGAGTGAATCTACCAAACTGCTGACCATCACAACCTAGAAAACAGCATTTTGAGAACAAAGTTCATATCATTAGTTTAGCAACTATCAAGGAATTTAATGTGACTATTACTCTACTTGTATGCCTATTCAAGTGTGGTCTTAGGTGTCACTGAATGATGAAATTGAAATTCAATTAATGTATAAGGTATTATAATTCAGCAAATATATATTGCAAGCTTTAATTCAGTGCACGTTGTTTTACTGTAAATGGTACAGGAAAAAGGTAAAGTTATCCCTGAGACACAATGAAGAGTGTAGGTATGGAACCTTGGTAATAGTGGGAGGTGAGTGGTCATCTTCATACCCCAGCTATTTACCCAAAGAGAAAGAGTGCCAGGTACGCAGTGAAAAGAATGCTGGTTGGGCCCCAGGGCCAGCCTGGATGCTTGGGAGAAGAGAACCCTCTCCCACCCCTGTCACTAATTGAACCAAAATTTGTCAGTTGTCCAGCCCAAAGCATGAACATTACACTTACTACACTACAGTATGTGTATTTATAAAAGTCTTGCTAATATTTCAATGGGCACACACAAGCACGCGTATAAACTGAAGTGCGTAGCCAGCCGTAGGTCGAGCCTAAAGTCTCGGGCTTCATGTTTGCACTGTGCATCAATGATAATCAATCACTTTATTATCCAACTAATGCACAATATAATATGTTTATATAATTAAAATTATAAAATATAACATGTTTTGGGTCACAGAGGATCCATCATCAGGGAGCTTGTACAGTGCTTGGATGAAAATTGTAGTATAGGCACAAAAATGAACTGCTGGGAAGCCCTGTTCATGCACTTACACCACAAACAAAATATATTGATCTCCGAACAGCAGGTTACTGACACTAATCCGCTATTCGACCTAGCCCACATACCACATGACCTACCTAGCATTCTGTAAGGCACTGCCTTCATATAGTGAACTAAACACACACACAATGGGGTAAGTCCTATGTTATACTTTATTATATGTCTTTTTTTTCCCCCCATTTCATGTTGTTTTGGCTGTTCATTTGTCTCTAAAACAGACTGCCCCTGTTTTATCTAATTACAGTTGGAATATGCTGCCATAATACTGGCCTTGTCCACATCAATGGACACGATAGAATCATTCTTGTAATTTTTAGCCAAGCACTGTACAAGGCTCCCTGATGATGGATCCTCTGTGATCCAAAACATGTTGGAGCACTTTTAAATATTTTATAATTTTAATTATATCTTCATATTATACAGGGTTATTCAAAATGATTGTCGGGGTTTTAACAACTTAGACATAATACACTTGCGATAGGAGTAAATGTATTTTTTTTATTTGAAAGAACAACACTCCAAGTTTTTGTTACATACCTTACAGATGCTCTTTGAGAATTTCTAGATCCATCAGTGCAACTACATACTCGTATCTCAAGTGTATCATACACAATACCCTTGAGATACGAATATGTAGTTGCACCGATGGATCTGGAATTTCTCATTGAGCACCTGTATGGTATGTAACAAAAACTTGAAGCATTGTTCTATTAAATAAAAAAATACACATACTCCTATCTCAAGTATATTGTGTATGACAAGTTGTTAAAACCCCGACAATCATTTTGAATAACCCTGTATACTGTGCATTAGTTGGATAATAAAGTGTTTGTTAAAGTCTCAGGATTTACTCAGACCCAACTACAGACCTACAGTAAACCAGTTTATCATAAGACCCCTTCTTTGCCACTGCATATAACAGTAATGCATAACACAATGAAGTCTGATTTATGTTATTTAATGATGATGATCCACTGCAGGGATAATATGTTCATCCTCAACTACCCAACATACTTCTTGAGCTACAAAGACTCAACTTTCCAATCAAGTTAAAAGAGTCTGATTTGAGCATACATTTATTATAAAATAACCAAGCTTGAACTACTACTTGCTTTGTTTTGAGGCATATGGAATGCAAGCATACAACTGCACATAGAAAGCATGGGCTTGATTATGTAAGTATGATCAAGGCAACAATACCATCATACGTACAGTGTACCAACTTGGCCTCACTGTTGTTTTAAATAGAACATTAGTAGTAAACATATTTTTGGTACCACAAATCAGCAAAACACACTCCAACACAAAATCATATGTATATTATTTTACAATTATCCATTTTATTTGTCTGGTCAAAAACGCTCATTTTGTTTGTGATTAGATACACTGCTTTCTTTTAGCAGGGGCCTTCAAGGTCTCAAGTACACAAAAATTACCACCGAATGTTCGTTTTTGATCCAAACCCAATTCCTTGAATGTTAAATGATAAGCAATAACACATTCTGCAAAACCTTACCATGCATGTACTGATACAAAATAATCAACAAGATGGACATGCCAATCAGTCTGATGGACACTGACACTTCATGCATTTTATTTGTTACTGCTAGCCTAATTTATGTTGGCACACTTGGTTTTAATCCTCATATTGGCTACATATGTTACATCCATGAAACATCAGTATGGGATAGCTCAGTGGTCAAACTAATGTCTGGCTATCCTGATGGTTTTTTTCTTGGGAAGGGGGGGGGGGGGCTTTCCACATTTCCTAGGACATCTTTTGAATTATTTGCTCTTCTGGCATGTTATGCAGCATAGATTGGTAGTTAGTTACCGAAGTTTTGGGACCAATCTACACTGTGTTAACATCCCAGGGGAACAAAGATCTCACTTACACTGTGGCAGAAGACTAAAATCAAACACAATCTGTTTTGCTTATGCTCAGTACACCCAAAAATATGGGGCCAAGAGAGCTCAGTTAGTACCGTGACTACACTATGGTCTGGACAGACATCGATTCTGGTGGTGACCCAGCCTCCCTATCAGTGGGTTTCAGGAGCTTATTCCCCAGTGCTAAAATGACTGAAGTGTGAAAGCTGACCACTCACCTCTACCTAGTGTTGAGGTTATTAATGAATTGAGCTGCACCTCCATTCCCTCATGCTTCTTCAAGGCATGGTACCTTATGAAGTGCAGGAATAACTTTGCCTTATGTTTTAGAACCCGATCAAACAATGAAGTAAATTCAGTCAACCTGCCATTACCTAAATGAATGTCACAGAATCTGAGTTTATTCTAGAAACAATAAAGTATAGCCTACCAAAATACTATGTAGAAATACATTTGTATGATCTTTTGTAGTATTACTAAAAACATTTTCTGGTAACTAGTGAAACTGCCAGAGCATCAAGTAAACTATTAAGTCATAAGTAACTGTTCATTCCTGAATAAGACACAAGCCTGTCCTACTTTGGTTTCATCAGTCCATCCAGGTCACTTTTGAATATGAGGTTACAAATGTTCCTTCCCAGTTGATCATTAAAAATTATTAACACATTACATATGTCTGCAGTTGCAAAAGTATGTGAAATAAGCCTAGGTATCCAGATTTTTAAAAATCCAAAACTGGGACACTTAATAACATTTATGTGTAGGAAGGGAGATAGAAGAAAAAAATTTGAACCTTTCACGCAATAAACAAAGCAGAGTTATTGAAAAGTATTACTAAAATGAGGTAGCTCAAATAACAAAATTATTACAAGCAGATACAAAAAATTAAATAATAGTAAGAGTATTACTCAAACTCAATGATGGCCTGGATAATGTATAGCAGGTCGCCACAAGTTGGACGGGCCAGGAGGGTGGGGGGTAACACTGACCACTTGCCCCAATCTAGCGCCGAGGTTAAAGAACGAGTAGAGTCTTACCTCTACTCCCCCTCTGCACCTTTATGGTATGTTACAGAGAAAAATTTTACTTCTTCTGCTCAGACTCATTTATCACTGTTCGCAGCCTCAGTTTGGAGCAGGGGCAGAACTGGGGAAGTAGGAGTGAGTGGTGCAGCCACCCCAGGCAGCATACTGGGCAGCAAAATAAATATTTTAAATGCAATATTTCATATTCGGCACTCAACAGATTTTAAAATACTTAGTCAAAATAATCAATAAGTAACTGTAGTTTTTAAAAAGTTTATAACTTCTGTTATTGGTGGCCACTGTGACTACTAGCCGGGGCACCAAACAACTAACTGTGCCATTAGTCCAGACTATGTAATCACTAATCTACACATCTCCTCTGCCTCTGTTCCTTCCTGTTAGTGGCTGGTTCCTGGGTGTCCTACTGCTACATATGTTTTTTCCCACCCATCATCAAAATGTTTGTGCACACTGGCATGTTGTATTTTGACTTGGTAAAAATCCGAACATTTGGCAACCTGTAACAAATTCTGTGGAACACTAGGACATAGCTCTTTAAAACCCATAAAATCAGGACTATCCTGGGAAGATGGGAATGTATGGGACCCCTAAATAATCCACACCTAACAGGCTGGTGTAGCATTATTCAGGTGTTCAGCCGAAATCTGAGCTGTAACACCAGATTCCTCTAGGCAAATGCCACAATAAAGGTATTAGGTCACAAGCATATCTTTCCACAGAATTTTTGATTCAGTATTCATCAATCATTCCACCATTAGCATTAAAAAACTGTGATACTAGGGGCTACACAAAATAAAGCTAAAACAAAGCTTCCACCATCACCAGCAATTACATAGGTACAAGCTTCTCAATGTTTGGAACATTCATTCCTTTATAAAATTTCAGTGAACCCAAAGCCAAATATTTTACCTCTGACAGCAGCTGATTCAACTAATAAATGTACAAGGTATGATAAAAAAAGTGACTTACAGTGAGCTCACTAGAAACAGGGAAGTGTTTTATTTCATGAGTCTGTCAACTGCCATTATATAGCATTGATGATCGCTGAATGAAACATGACTACAGAGCACTGATGAAATTACAATGACAGGGTTACACCAAAGTACTCAGATACATATCTGTCCTAGTACTACTTTGTCCATCACAAAGCCCACATAGACTGGAATGAGATTAAACTTAGCACTTCATGGCGAGAGGCCAGAAGCTATCTGCCTAAGCCACAGCATGGATATACTGAGACTGAAAGAATATTTCACTTAAATTACATTCGAAAGGTAAGGTGCTGTGACAGGAAAGTCCAGATATGTTATTATGTGTTATCCAGGTGTACTTACAACTACTGCTTCTGTAACTCATGTTTATAGCAACTGCTTCAGTCATTCATGGTCAAAATTTAAAATCCAAGTGTTTGTTTCATGCTAATTTAAGATGTCCAAGGGTACAGAACAACATGCATGCACAGACTTTTGTGAGAAACTGGAAAGATGCCAACTGAAACATACCAAGTGATACTAACAGCATATGCAACAGCAACAATGTGTTGAACATATGCCATAACAATTTTTAATAATTTTTTGACTTCTTGGTTCCAATCAAAAAAACTAGATTAAAATCTACAGAACATTTTCATATCTTGCTTTGTTCAGGCACAAAAACTTCATCCTCAAGTTGAGGGGGATAAGAATGGCTGGTCCCATAGCACATAGAGCGAGGTATGAAAATGCATATCAACTTTTGGTCAGAAAACTTAAAGAGATCACTTTAAGTTCTAGCCATAGATGGGAGGATAATAATGAAATTGATCTGAAAGATCAGAGACGTGAGGGGTGCATACTGGACTCTCGTGTTTCAGGATGGCATCAGTCCTTGTCTAGCTGAAACAGCTATTATCACCACCCAAAGAAATGTTCATCGGCAGTGCGACAAAAACAAACTTAATCTAGCTGACATCTACACAACCAATTTCTATACCATCCTATTAATTTCATAATCCTATTTCTGTTTGGGAAACCTTTCCTTTTGAAAAAGTTTTTTCCACTAACATTCTAAATGAAATTCTTGTACCCACCATCCATGCTATACTTCACACCCAACCCAAGTTCCGTACCTTAATTATCACAACAGTAAGAGGTAAACAGCATAAGAGTTGAATGTTTCCTCACTCATTTCCTGGAACATCCCTACACAGCACTGACTGAAATGTGAAAACTATGTGGCTGCTTGTTAAATAATTTCCACCACTTCCTTGTCAAAACATTCTTCTCAGCCTTGTCTTCACATTTATCTTCAAGTGATAAAAAGAAGCTTTGAATCTGTCCCAGAACATGGATGTTCCTTTCATTTGATGACTGTATAGGATTACTGATGAAAGCAAATGCAGTCCACAAAGTTGAAACTCAAATCCAGAGAAATGACAACCAAACTCACTGTGCCAAGAACACAGTATCAACTCTTTGTTACGATTCCTGATGGCAGCAAAGACAGTAATATAAATATTAAAGCAAATCTAGGAACGGTTCTGTTTCAAATTTCATGACAAGTACACAAAATTAACATTTTGCTGTGATTCCTACAAGCAGCAAGTCATTCTAATTTATCTCTATCTGTTAGACTAATTACAGAAGTAGGGGTGGAACTGGTGTTACCCACCACGATTCTTTTAGTTCATGGATAAAGAAATAATTTAAATAAAACCAGATAAGCAATAACTCAGCTAAAGGAATGGTTCACAACCATTCTAAGCAGGTGATACACAAAATACACCCAAGTTCTTTGTTGTACTTCTACAGCCTTTCTAGACCATAATTTCAAAGCGAATTTGTTCCTGCACTCTTCAAAGATAAGTTTAAGCACAGATTATAATTCAGTGTGGCTTTACTTTGACTTAGCTATTCATCTGTCTTTGAGGATGGAGTAACACAAAATGTGGATTTGTAATGAGAATGAATATATTTTCAAAATAAACCTGGTCTTGTATTTTGTAAAGAAGGTAAAGGTGTCATTCATCAATCAACTTTAGAATTATGTTAACAGGTGGAAGGAAACATACTCTAGCCGATACCACAAATTAACAGAAACCTACGTAAAAAAATGTTATGAACTATCACACACCAGAATTTAATCTGACGAAACCACATTTTTCGTTCAACGATGTTGACAAGCTTCCCGACACCCACAAAATTCATATTTTTGAAGATACTTTCATTACTTTGGCAAAAATAATCAATTTGTACAGACATATTGGAGAAAATAAACATATATACATAGACCCACAACAGTTCCATATTCAAACTCGTTGTCTATGCTTCTCTGAATTCTTCTGCTCATTTACTTTTATGTCACTAACATTCACAAAATAATTAGATAAAAGCATAATAGAGTCAGCTTTAGCCAAATGAATCACACTCAACTAAGCTAGCCAACTCAAATTATGCCCTGCCAAACCAAATCAACAAGAATGAGAAAGTAAAAAACCTCCCCGAGGTATGACATGGTGTGACATGAAAACCCCATTCTGAATTTTAAAGAATATTTATTAGGTTCCAAATAATATATTCTACAGGAATTGCGTGGAAACAAATCAATGTAAATTCTAACGTTCTGAGCCATCCTGTAAAACGCACGTACATTTTTCCATAATAAAATGCGACTTCGTTATATGCATCGAAAATCATTAGTTTAATAGGCAAAATGGCTATGCGGGCCCAATTATTAACTCAGATCCACGAAATGTGACAACGGTATGCTCTAGAAACATGTAAACAACTATTTATACTACAAACGAAACTACGCTGTTGGAAGTCACTGCATTGCACACAATGACGTAACAAGGTTAGGAATCTTCTACAAGCGTATCACACACATGATAATTTAAAAATTAAAAACTGACAAACTCAAAACGATGTGAAGAAAGAGATGAATCCTTACCCTCAGCAGTGCACGTTGTCGAAGCAGCATTTGTATAATTCCTTTTCTTCTTAGATAAAGAACACTTTTCACTGCAACCATTAGTCCTGAACATATGAATATGGGACCGACTAGCCACATGTGTCCCAAACTACTGAATATATATCCGTCTGCATCCCCTAACGCAAGGACAGTGATGACAGTTCCCACTGCAAATAGCACCACCGATAGAGCGAAATATGAATATGATGTACAATCACACTGTCCAAACGTCGATGGCTCCGGAAACAACTGATCCATTTGCCGCAGCCTGTGCCGCAAGTATGCATTCTCCAGCACTGACGACATGCCTTACACACTTATTTTGTACCTCAACAAGGTAACACAAGTCCCAACAATAAGAAAATTCTCGACTTCTGCGAGTTATTCAACTTCAACCTTGGATCAAAGCTCAAGGCCATCACTGTTTTGGTGATGATGCTGACATCTCTCAGGAGTTATGTAAACTGCAAAAGAAAGACACTACGGTTAACAGTGTGAGACAGACGACAGAAATATACCCTTTACCACTTCCTAACATCATGACTACATACCGTGCTCGATAACAGGTTATATAATCTATGGGATCAGCCTTCCTCTCGCAGTTCGATTCTGAATGCACAGCTCCTGCCATCTAGTGAGGGACAGGCTAAATCGATGATCAGGGACCTAGTCCACTTTACACACGCCAGTGCAATAATCACGTTTCTGATAGAATTTATCAGAAACAAAATTATTGCACCGGCGCATATAAAGTGGACTATGCATTCCGGCTGGTAAAAGGACACGCGGGTAGAGAGGGGAATGAGTTGGTGATAGACTTGAGAAAGAAGCTGCTGTGGAAGATGGACCAGTTGTATACGACAAGATGTCAAGAGAGGTGATCATAACGCGGGAGAAGGAAAACGCACTTCATACGTGGCAACGGCAGTGGACGAATATGGGGAAAGGGGCAGTGACCAAAGCTTTTCTCCTGTCAGTGAGAAATAGGTTACGACAGAAAATTCCTATATTCCTTGAGTTTACAACAATGGTAACAGGTCATGGGAAACTAAAGTCATACCTTCACAGATATGGACTAACAGATAATCCGATGTGCCAGTGTGAAGAGGAAGAAGAAGGAGAACAACAACAACAACAACAAAACTAGACCACTTAATATTTCAGTGTAAGAAATTACGTAACCAAAGGAATGAAATGATAAAACAAAAAACACTGGTGGCAACTGGCCTACGACGAATGAAACACTCGTCTATAATTATTTACACGTTTTTGTAAAATTTGTTAAATCTATAGACTTTACAGATCTGCAATGACGCTCTACTATAAAAGATAAGTAGATAAATAGATAGATCTCAGAGAATGTATGTAAATATTATTAATTGTAAGTTTAAACGTCAAAAATATTATTATCATCGACGTTATAATGAATCTCCATTATAGTTTTGTTACTGAAAAATGTAAAAGTTACTGTAAAACTAAAGTTTAAGTTATGCAAAGCATGTAGTGTTACTACGTAACGGGGCACGCTGTTAATATAAATAAAAAAAGGAGCATTGTGTGTACAACACGTCCCAAATTTCGGAACGTACTTTTAGTCTATTGGGGAGTAGATAAGTGACGGACAGGATCTGGGTTATGGCAGTAGCAAACTGCATTTTTAGCTGCTTCAGTTTTCTTTTCACGGACTTCCAACAATCCAGACAATACGCAGTGGCGTACCAGGGGGGGGGGGGGCGTTCAACCCCCCCCCCCCCAAATTCCGAGGGCCCCCCCAAAACGCCCCAACCCCCACCCCCTTGGGAAAAACTTTAAAAATTTGCAAATTTGGGGCGCAAAACACCCAAAATGTTCAAAAAA
>Ga0131853_10012101_pt1 | contig 15793 bp, 12 predicted proteins | sample TergutLab28metaG_FD_92764 | JGI IMG/M metagenome (GOLD analysis project Ga0131853, IMG submission 92764) | Labiotermes labralis P1 segment gut microbial communities from Petit-Saut dam, French Guiana - Lab288 P1 (version 2) (version 2) | ecosystem: Host-associated > Arthropoda: Insects >...
CTCTGTAGTTATAACTTTTCTAGAAAGCTTTAGCTAATAAGTAATCCACATGTAAACACTATGGGATCCCAAAGTGGACAAAGCATCTGGTAACGAAATTGTAGGGGCCTGAAGATGACTAACGTCTAGTCGAAACATGTAGCCTTACTCTAGAATAAATAGATTGTCCTGACGTACGTTTGTGTAATACTAATTGATTTTCAAGCACATCGTGATGCCTTCATTCAGAATATAACCTAAAATACCCACTCATTATTTTTAGGTAGAACAAAACCTTTTCCTTGTGATTTTCAGCATTCCACGCTCAGACATATAAAATACACAGCATATCGCAATTAATTATAATATGTCAAAGAAACATGCGTTTATTTACCTACCATTTTTATACGTACATCCACAATTGCACAACCTTGATCGAAACCACCGCCTTGATTGGTGGCACAGAATACTCATACTGGCTGTGGCCACGGATTCCAAGTTGAGCACGGGTACTCACCAACGATGTAGATTAAATCGAGCGCTCTATTGCCTGCCATCTACAACCACACGCTTTAAATCATACTGCAGCGTCTCGCTTCTGGCGCATGGGACTGGGCTCTAATTAGCTAAAAAATTATCTCAACTATGGCGCGCATGCCCAAAGCGGCGTGTGGAATTCATTAGTCTCTTCCCAGTGATGGAAATGTGTTCATGTAGTTGACCTATTCTAATAAATAATTCTAAATAATATAATACAAAAAATATACTACACTAAGGTTTACAGCATACAAACAGAATTGTATGAAAATCTGTTCAATGAAACTTTAAGTGTGTGTTCTACATGCTACTCAGCATACAAATATCAACCTAATAGATGTTCCATTTAGATATGATCTAGGAAAAGGACCCTATGTTAACGAGGAAATTATGAACTATAATAGGAAGTTACACAAAGTTACCAAGAGATTCAAGAATGCTCAGTTAGTTAAAGCAACAACCAATAGGGAACTATTTACTTGACACAGGCTACATTTGAATAAAAAAGGGAAGGAAATAATGATAAGTGAGATAATAGAGAAATTACTGACTAATGTAGACAGTCAAAAAGTAAACATAGTCAATTTACACTGGAAAATTGAGTCTGCAAAACAAATAGCTAATGAACAGTCAGTCTCCACTACTGAAGTAAATGATAGAGTAGTAACTTCAGTCAAAAAGAATGTTAGAATAAAAGAGATTTTAAGTGCAGATATACAGATGGAAGGTAACAAGGAAACAAGTAGGAGCTCAAGTAAAAAGGATGTTGAAACAAAAATGGTTTTGAGCACAGACATACACCTAGAAGGCACTATGGAAACAAACAGAAGCTCAAGTAGAAAGTATGTTAAAACAAAAGAGGCATTAAGCTCAGATATTCAGCTGGGAGATAGTCAGGAACCAAGTAGAAGTCTGAGTAAAAAGGAGGTTGAAACAAAAGAGGTTTTGAACACAGGCACATATCTGAAAGACAGAAAGGAGACAGACAGAGGTTAAAAAAAAAGGATACCTCAAAAAAAGAAGATCAGAGCACAGATATCCCCTTGGAAGACAGTAAAGAAACAAGTAGAAATTCAAAATCACAAAGAAACTGCCCAAATCCAAAAAACGATTTTTTATGGAATTGATAACACACAGTAGAAGTAAGAGAATAAATAGCATTACAATATATCATCAAAACATCTGAAGAATAACTAACAAGTGTGATAAATTAAGCACAAATTTGCAAATGAATCACATTAGGCCTCACCTCATTTGTCTTACTGAGCACCACTTGAAAGAATCAGAAATTGCAAAATTTTCCCTAGACGGATACAAACAAGCCTCAAGTTTCTGTAGGAGGGAATCTCTGGGAGGAGGAGTGTGTATTCTAATAAGCAATAATATAATCTTTCAGACAATTGACCTAAAAAATATTGTCAAGGGAAGACATTTGAAATATGTGCAGTCAAATTACATGTTAAAATGAAAAAATTGATTACTTTTTCCATTTATCGAGCCCCAGCATGGAACTTAAAACAATTCTATGACTCATTGCAAAATATTTTAAACTACTTTCTGCAACCAAATGTTACTTACTTAATCTGTGTTGATTTAGGCTAAACATAAACCTCTTTATAAAAAGCAATGATACATTAAAACTCGAAACCCTGATGAACACATTTAATCTGATGCAAGATGTAGATTTTCCAACAAGAATAATTAACAACAATGGAACAGTAAAAGACACTATCTTTGTGGTCATCACGATATATGATAAAATACAAGTAAAACCCTTTATAAATGGTTTATCAGATAATGATGCACAAATCATTTGACTACAAAATGCTAACATTGAACTGTAGCAAAGTTTCCCTAAAAAAAAAAAAAAACTAGACTAATTAATGAACAAACTATAAAACACTTCCAGGCGCTGTTAAGAGAAGAAACGTGGGACACAGTATATGAAACTACCTGTGTAAATGAAATGTACAATAGATTTGAATGTATTTTCCCAAGACATTATGGAGCTAGCTTTCCTGTATTGTATAAATATTGTAGATCAAATGATAACAACTGGGTTACCAAAGGTATCAAAATATCTTGTACCAAGAAAAGAGAGCTCTATTCCCTATATAGAAATATTAAAGATAATATTAAGATAAAAGATTATTATAAAAAATATTGCAACATAGTAAAGAGAGTAATAAATGAGGCCAAAGAAAACAATACTTCCACAATCAGAGAGCAGCCTCTTCAAACAAGGTTAAAGCTGCATGGAAAATTTAAAAAAAAAAAAAAAATCTGGAAACTCACAGTCATATGACATAATAACTAAGATAAACTGTGGTGATAAATTATTAAATAACACTAAAGACACTGCAAATGCATTTAATAAACTCTATACACAGATAATCACAAACATAAATAGTAAACATAGTGATACGTACAAAGCTTCATCATTTTTAAGAAATATTAAACCTGATAATATAGTACAAATGAAAACAATTCCAATTCCGGTCTAAGAAGCAGAAGTAAAAACAATAATGTGTCTCTCAAACCAGAAAACTCAACATGATATGACAGACCTATATATATAATCGCTCTTTGACCACTGGAAAGGTGCAAATTCGCAATAGTGCGACCTATTTATAAAAAAGGAGAAAAAAGACATAAGTAATTACAGACCAATATCTCTATTAACAGCCATGTAAAAAATCTTACAAATAATAACGTTCAAAAGATTAGAACAGCACCTAGAATCAAATAATATCCTGGCTATAGAGCAATTTGTCCTTAGGAAAGATGTACATATTAAAAATGCACTCTCCCTAAGTAAAAAAAAAAAAAGCATTTTACCAACGAAGAAATAAAGACAGCAAAGAAGATTTTACATTTATAATTAAACACAAAAACGTTACATACAAACTGTGCAAATCTTCCGGAAATTTTGATATACAAAAAAGTTGTACATCACTTAATATAGATGCCAGATTTAGGGGAGTTTCTACGGTACATATCTTTGTCAGAAATTAAGATACGATATATTCCTTCTCTTGATTCTCCGGTGTCTGAATTTTGTGTGCTGACATTTCAGAACACTCTGTTCCAACTTTATAGGTGGTGTAAACAGAATGAAGATATAATTCCAAAATTGAGACGTGACATTGTTTATACAATTTTAGAAATGCATTTTTTTTTCCTTTATGAGATTAGTGTGAAGATGACTAATTAAAATTGAAACATATTGTTAGATATAATGTGAGAAGTTATTTGATGATGACAACAAAAACAAAAACAAAACAAAACAACAACAACGACGACGACGACGAAAACAACAACAACAACAACAAAAACAACAATGCTACTTGGTGGAGGGTCAAATGTATGCTCTCCTGTACCAAAGACAATGCCTGGTCATGTAAAACATGGCATATTTCCACATAATGGCCACAGAGAGAGGTAGATGTAAGGAGCATCACTTTTTATCTCTCTCACCTCTCTTCTCGAGATCTATGAATCCAATACCATACCAATTAGCTCTGATCAATATTGAGTGTGCTTGTGGCATTGTATATTTCTGTGTGTCCAAATGTCTGTGACAAGATGGTGTCTTGAAAGAATTTTGTGGGATTTATGGAGGACAAGAAACTCATACACTAGGCTTGTTACACAAACGTATTGAAATTGTAGGGTGTGGGTGTGTAATGTAACACTATCTGTTGTGTTACTGAATGAATTTTTGTTGTATGTTACATGTAGGTATTAGACGAAAGTGTTTAATGGAATTATTAAACACAAAAACATTGAAATAATAAAAACCTTGTCGTAAAGAGGAACCAACCACAGTGATACCAAGTGCATATGGAAGTATATGCTTTAAGAAACGGTCTTCCATCAGTCTTGCCAAACACAGCAGCAGTGTAAAGAAACAACGTGGGAATGTCAAGCTAAGCTACTGTTCCAGGCCAGATTGTTGCCAAAGTCACTTTATATGAGGTAATAATTGTGCACCAATTCCTTATGTTACATGAAAGTTTCTTTTTAACAAAGATAAAATATTCAGGTCGTGGTAGCTGTGCCATTATTATTTGGATGACTTTCTGTAAGGAAAACTATAATGAAACCCCTCTTATGACATTTTCACAAAATTATTGTTAAACGTGGGAATGAATTACAAGGACAAGATTTGGAATGTTATTATTTCATAATTCTGTAATTAAATTGACATTCACTCATAGTATTATTCCATATAAATTCTCTATTAAATGATTCATTTTCACAATCAAACTACATTTTAAGTCTTAACATCTTTAGTGATTTGATATATTCTTCAACACAAGGCAAAATATTCCTGCTAGCAGATCTTGTAGATTAACAGCCCGGTTTTGCCAGAACTCTTTCATGTATGTGGACTTTAATATATATTTCTGTTTTGACCTTTCCTGGCTCTGCTGTGCATTTACACACTGAGTATTATGTCCTGTGTTTTGAATTTGTGTACCAAGCACTGAGACAATTGTTTCTGGAGGAAGATTTTAAGTAGGAGCCAACTTGTTTGTAATGTGCAACTGTTCATCAGTTGACAGCAGCTTATGTTTTATGCTATTTGCTCTATTAGTTATGCTGATGACATGTTCAGTAATTAATGCTGTATGGGAGAAAAGGTGTACTTAAAGCTAATCACAAAACAGACTTGAAATGTTCTTGAAGACTCAATTACTATCATTAATTTCCAGTACATTACACTATTTGCCTAATCAAACCACTGAATATCATGCTGAAACTTGGATGTTTTGTGTGTCTGCCTGTGTAGTGGAACACTTTGCAGGTTAGGTATGGATTCAGACTTATCCTTACCAGCACACTTAATAGCTACCCAGTGCCCAATAGAGACTCGGCGCTTCCAAATTTTTTCCGATATACCCATACAAATTGCTCCTGCCAATCCACCTCCTAAGACTAGGAATGCTGAGTATACATCTGTTAGGCTTGCACTGTTGAAGGCAGAGTAGGCTTGACAACGTGGCATTGATGGTAGCATGCGTTCTTGAATGGGTCCTAGAACTCCTGCTTCCCGCATGCGTAATAGGCTGCAGGGAAAAATACATTACTGGATTAAAAAAAGGTATAGCTATGTATAATGCTTGGTAATACATTTGAATATGCTAACCCCACTAATATAAGTATTTAGAGTTAATTAATTCACAGCCACAAAAACAGAGCAGTTAGGATGCAGATAAAAAGAGTAATGTTCCAGCCTATGTTTATTATATAATACATGACTGAAAATTGTATGGAATTTGATTAAGAGACTAATGTTATTTTATAAATTGCATAGAATGCCTTCAAGAAAGAAAAATGAGCTGCACTAGGCAGATTTTGTGAAAAGTGATTGACAATCATGTGTGACCAGATAAAAACAAGCATGTATGCTGAATTTAAAATCTGTATTTACCTAAAACAACACAGAAAAAGTGTAGGTTTTTCTGACAAGACCTTACTAAGCACATATTTTCCTACGTGTATGACGATTAGATAATTAGTTCTTGATGGCTAAGAAATTAGAGTTCACAGCACCTGAATGAAAGTACTGACTGGCTGATCCATATCCCAAACCATGCTTGGGGGGTTAGTGTATAAGTAGCAGTTACAAACTGATTTTTAATTGTTCATGCTTGCATATTTTGTGAAGATTAATTACCTGAGATTGATAAGTCTCCTGTATGGTGATGTAATGCCCATAGGTAAAGCAATGGCACTTTTGGTGGCTTCAACTGTGAGCTCTTGAATAGCACAGCGCTTGTCATGCTCAATGAACGAATTGAGTGCTTTCCTGCCTAGTCGTGCCGATACAAAGAATGCATAGCCACCATAAGACGCTTTCAGTAATCCAAAAGAGGCTTCATCTACTCCATGGTTCCGGACCAAACCTCGAAAATACAGTCGACGTAATGTAGTGTCATTCACCAGCTGCTAGAAAACAATTTTCATATTTGTTAGTTTGTACAGACCAAAATAAATTTTCTGAATGTTGCAGTTGTTTTGGTTAGGTATGAAATTCTGTTACCTTTGCTTGACTTTAATTTGTCCATTATTTTAGTTAGAACCATTCTACCTTGCTTTCTTTTCTGTAAGATCAGCAGTTACCATACAAAAATGTTTCCAATTGCAGTGGAATATGTAACCAAATTATACAACATAAGAGTTCTGCATTCTTCTGGGATATGGTGTTACATCACTGCGTGATTAATGCCAGAGGCTCTGAGACAGCGTGATGGTGTCACCTTTGGTGGTTGAAATGTCAGTGGACATTTTGACCCTTGAATATAAGACCATCCTGCAGTCTTGAAACATCAAGTGTGTCACCTAGTGACACAGCACTACATCCCAGAAGAACAGAGCCCTCAAATGCACCGTTGAATGTATCCTGAAGCCCAAACAGTTTAGTCACATAATTTCTCCATCTTGTTCATGGTTTTATTAATTATACATTTCCACAGAAGTTTTAAAATATTCTCCTGATTTCAGTACAGATTCTTACCACTGAGAAAAATTTAAGAAACACTTGAAGGATTCCCTTGAAAACCCTATGTTGCCTTCACCCTTGATAAGAAACACTAATGCAGACTCTCAAGACAGTAAATTTTCTTGAATGTTTAAGATATCAGAAAGTTGTTCTTAAACATGTGACAATATTGTAATAACTGATAAATGTAGCTTCTCTATGTATTATCTACTCCACAAAGTAATAAAAAGGTAAAGGTATCCCTTTTCATGCCTTGAAAGTATAAGGAGCATTCTTGACCTTAATATTTGCTGGAGGTGAATGGTAAGCTTCACAACCCAGCCACTTAACCAGTAGGGGAATAGCCCTCTGTACCTATTGAATAGGAGGTTTTCTGGGCCCCAGAGGATGCTTTGGAGGGGAGGGGGGCGAAATAAAAATATTTCTACCCCCTGCTGGAAATTAATAAAGCCCCTAAAATAAAAATTTCACGTAAATCCTTCAGTGGTAGCCGAGTTGTTCCATGAGGACGGACGGACGGACGTATGGACACATGACTGATCAAATAACAGTTTTCCGCCACTTTGCGAACGCACCTATAAACACAGGCAGAGCAACCAGGCAAAATTCGAACTACCGATCCGGTAAAGAGTGCAAAGCATGGCCTTTATATTAACCGGCTCAAAACACATTTTATGTTCAATAACCTTTTTTCGAAAATCTTGCACTCATGGGACCATGTACTGTACATACATACAGAAGAGCCCAACAGGCCATACATGATAATATGGCACATGCACATTGCATTCTGGATACCTAAGTTTACATACACACTCTGAGAATATGTAATATTTATTGCTTCTTCATGGCAACAGTGGTTGCACGAACGTGCCTTAATGTTACGTTATACGTACGTACATTGCTATCTTTAGACCCTAAACTTCCTGTACGCCGAGCATCCTGCTGCCGCTCTCGGAACTCAAGTCCATTACGTCACTATGTTTACATTTATGAATATTAATATGACACTAAGTTATTAAGATTTTATTTTGTTGTCGATTGTCTTTTGTTTTAAGTGAGCATTAACACCCAAGTACTTATCTTTTATGTTGTCTGTGGCGCCAGTGAGGTCCAGTGTCATAAGTCCTAAAAAGTCATTTTTATAATATCATGATGTGTGAAATTATTATTGCTGTGTGTTCCAGGCGTTATTTCTGCCAACAATTACTGTATAAACTCAACAATACCAACCCTCTACACCATAATAAACAGCTATATGTCTTGGATATACGATAACACTTGTGATGCCTGCTACAGTTCTTACTCAATATCATTCGGTTTCTAAATACAGACCATGATACAACATCACATAGAAGCCTATTTTCAAATACTGTTTGTCAGAAGAAGGAAATGATACCCCATCTTGCGATCTTGAAGTTTGAACAAATATTAACCTATGTTATAAATTTCATGCTGTTATTCATAACGTGCATTTTATTAAGTTATTTTTCAAATGATTCCCAACATTATGCACCACACAATTAATAATTCTGTAGTTCTCACACAATCAGTCCATATTATGACACCAAACACGTCGGAATATGGCCTGATTGTGTGAGAACTTTACAATTGTTAAGTGTATGGTGCGCAATGTTCGAAATCTTTACACAGATAACTATGTTTAGAGTGTAAACACTACAAGTATATAGCTTCAATTTACCATATTAAAAGTGGACCTGTTAACGACTACGTGGTGATGATTATGATCAGATTATATTATGATTGGAGGTATATACTTATATAAAGCTGGAAATGAAATTATTTCTTTGTGTGTTTTAAAAATAAAAGGTGTATGTATTTTAAAAGGACAGCACGACAAATCAATACGACAGTAAAAGTAGCCTAAATTGTATAGAAGAGTGATTACTGTGGCCTGAGAACCGAATCCTCAAGCTATCCTATCATTATAAAGTAAAAGACTGAACCTTAGAGGGGAGGGGGGAGAGGGGTCAGTCATAAAACCTAAGGACCCCGTTTTCCTAGTATATGATACCACTTCAATGGGTAATTGGTCCCAGTGGTTTCGCGGAACATCGTGCTTTTATCAATAAGGACAAGGACTGTAGAGCCATGGAGTAGTAGTAGTAGTATTAGGTGTTACAGCCAATAAAGTTACAATTTTGGTATGTGAATGCTGCCAAGTGTATATCAACAATACCACTGTATAGTTGGTTAATTTCTTATTGATGGATTCCATGTTGCACTCTTGTGTTTATTTTGTGTACAGGCCTAGATTTTGTGTGATGCTGTCAGTAACCCAGACTGTATGTGTATAACTCAGAATTGTTAGATGACTGGTGAGCAATGAATTTGAAAGGATTTGGAAAGAAGTGGTCATGGCATCATTTAGGTACTGTTATGCTCTTTGCCTGTATGGACTGCAGAAAAACACAGAAGACACTACACAGGACAGCCAAGTGTTGCAACAAGCATCTCCTGAATACAAGTCTGAAGCTTTATCTTGTCCATATCCATGCACTAATGACAAGTTTGTTACATAAAAATCCATAATGCACATATGTTAGCACCACTTTATTTACATTGTTACACTCCTACATGTTTCAGACCTCAAGGGGCCACCTATGTGGAGTACTGATACGTCATGTGAATAAAGTGGTGTTAACATATTTATGTGCATTAGTCAGACTGTTATGTAAAAAACAAGTCTGAAGCATTACCACTTCAGCCAGTTTGCTTGTTGAATGTTGCACCAGTGTTTAATTAATTAGAAGAGAATAATTAAATTAATCGTTTTAATGCTGACCTGATGCTTCTACAGCTTGTGGGTGTAGGAGAATGTGCAACAGTAAGTTTTGGTCATGGTTTATCAGTGTGAACATTCTTCAAGTGTAATCCTGTATTTTGAAAACCAGGTAAACAAATTGTGGATAATGTGTACCTATACAAGAAATCATATGTAAGTTACGTACCCGAAGAAATGCCTCATCCTGACCTCGCAGAGTGTAGCCAAATTGGAGGTCACTTTGCAAGAGGTCTCCCAGACCTCTAATAGAAGCAACATGAACTGACAAAACAGATGTGATGAATGCAGCATAAGAATTATAAATCACCAGAGCAAAGCATAGGCTGAAGATAAGTACAAGACAGCCTGAAGGAGACTGTGGACTCCATGAACTACCTACAACAGAACATTTCACATTTTAATTAACATTTGAGTCATAATTACTCAATTCTTTAATGTGCCATAACAAACAATTATAACTACCTTGCATACACAGGACACTAACACTCCACACCATTGCTTCGCCAAGATTCCATTTTGTTTTGGAACTTTTTCTGTTTGTACTAGATTCCTGTCTTCCATTCCTTTTGGCTGTGGAAGCACTAACCAGAACCATAGCTATAGCAATCACCACTCCGGTAGCAACCACACTAGCTAGCAAACGAGGGCTGAAAGGAGCCAAAAATATATCACGCATGGCACCGGTCTCTGGTCGACGAAAGTAGATGTTTCTCCTTAAAACAGAAAGACAGAAAATATTTTCATTGTTGGAAATGTCTATTGTAAATTACAGATATTACACCGTGCAGTCCTAGTCTATTGGTACAGATTTATCTACATACTGAATTCCATTTGGACAACCAAGGAATTGTGATTAATTACTAGCCTGTCACCATACAGGCCTGTGTTCGATTCCAGATCAGTCTATGTGGGATTTGTGGTAGACAAAATGGCATTGGGACAGGCTTGTCTCCAAATACTCTGGTTTTCCCGAATCAGTATAATTCCACCAATGCTCCATACTCGTATTTCATTTGTCTGCCACCATCACTACACGAGTTTAAAAACTGACAGTTTTGTTCAATAAGACATTTCTCTCTGTCTCCTTCTAGAGGAGGTTAATAATGAATGGAGTTACATTTCCATTCCCCCATATGTCCAGTGGCGTACCAAAGGGGTGGGGTTAAAATCCCCCCTCTGAAATTCCGAAGGCCCTCCAAAATCGTGCCAAATTCAACCCAATTGTGAAAACTGTTAAAAATTGCTGAATTTAGTATGCCAACACCTCAAGATGTTCGGAAAAATGGCAGTAAAATTCTAAAACTAACTAGGTTCGCAATCGTTTTACATTAGCAATGACAAATAAATTGGTTGTCACCATAAATAGTCTTAAAATACCAAAAATTAAGAAAATGTTACTGTATGAAATGAAATTTCTTTTACCAAATTACAGCTGCCTCTAGAACACTTGACAAGGGGGCTACTGCCCCCAGATCCCCTTTCTCTCTGTCCTGTGTCCTCAACTGAATTTGTTGAAACCCCCTGAACAAAATTCCTGGGTATGCCACTGCATATGTCTGCATGGCATGCACAAGGACAACTCTTACTTTTACTGTACCTAATATTATTATCAGATAAATGGAGCATGGTAAATATATTAGTCCTTTGCAGCATCATTTAAATGTATTATACTGTGAAGCTATCAGGCTAATTTATTTACATGTTGAATGTACACAAAATATTTTATGGTCCTAAGTATGGCAAGAGACAATTTATTTTGCTGCATTGTTTACTTTGAGAGAAAAAAGTCGAAATCTTCCAAATGGCATTCCTGCAACAACCTGAGGAAAAAACGTAACTGATTTTGCAGCTTTTGAGAACACTGATAAATAATTTTTTCAGCTTAAAGATCTAGAACTTGCTCTAAAACTAATAAGTCATTGAAAATTATGCTGGAATAAAAAAATAAGCAAATAACAAGTACAGTGGAATAAAATGGAATTTGCAGACTAAACTATAAATAGTGTAGAGTGGTCTGTGTTTTGAAGAAGTAGAAGATTCATTACCATACACGAAGAAAATGCAGGCTACACAACATCAAAACTTTGCAACAGTAGCATAGTCACAAATATGTATTACCCATTGTAAGTAAAAATACCATGCTAATTTTGAAAGTACATCACATAGGAAAGGAACTCTGTATGTATGAATATCAACATAAAACAATTTCAGTCAAAAAGTAACTGATAATGCAAGCAACTCTCAGCTTAACTGCAGGAGACCAATAATCAAGATCAATTCTGTGTGTATTTTAATACACTGCAAGTAACTTCTCCAGCCAAATCTGAGAGTTTGAAATGACGGTACTACAACATTCTCAGCTTAAAACAATCAGTTTCAATCAGAACTCAGAGTATACATCTCTACTCTACACATATATTAGTATTATTACTCTTATTTTAATTCAAGGATACATTATTCATACTTTAGTAGCTGAGACAGCCTAGTCAGTGTTGTGAATAGGATAAGGACAGCCAAAGCAATTTCTCAGTTGCCCAGATTTGATTTCCAACTGAAGCATAAGATTTTTCTTCAAATCATCCTGATGTTTCTGGGACCTATGTAGTTTCCTATTCACTGGGTACCAAACGATTATTTCCCTAGTGTGAACTGATGGTGGCATAAAGCTGTCCACTTGTTTCCATCTAGTGCTGAGGTTAAGAAAGTGTGCAGGTCTGTGTTCAGTATCCTGCATCCCTTCATGGTGCGGACCTTAATTAGGCACAGGGCAACTTACTCTTTGTTTATTTTCTTTAAATTTTCAGATGTAATTTCAAGGTTCACATTGTCCCTCTGTTGTACTGGCTTGACTTAAAAACATTCCTTCATATGGAGTGTATACATCTACATAAATGTGCACACACACACACACACACACACAAACACACACACCCACACCCACACACACACATACACACACCCCCCCCACACCCACACCCACACACACACACACACACACACACACATATATATATATATACATACATACACACACACACACACACACACACACACACACCTACATATGTACATACATTTATACATACATATATACATTCCATGGACCCGTAAGTGTCTCACCTAGAAAGCAAGATGTGGACAAAGTCATAAATACATAAATACACACAATTTTTGCAGTGTAAAATGCCAAAAACATTTTACAAAAGAGTATTATAGATCTTCGTTACACATGAAAAGTTCATCTACAGATTAAAAGAAGTTTGTCTTTTAGTATTTTCTGTAGGCTAGTTTAAATGCTGCCCTTTCATTCTTACAGACTCTTAGATTTTGTGATAAAACTTTGAATCTATCTTCATACCCCTTTCCAAGCATGTACCTTCACTGACTTATTGGTTAGTGCCATCAGACTAGAAGCTAAATATTTCTTATATTACACATTTTTTACGTTGTACAAAACATTAATCCAAGAAAATTTGCAGAGTTTCCTCAAGATAGACTTACCCATACACTCTTTCATGTCCTAACAGTGGGACTGGTGTCACCTACTTCACAAATTTGTGGGTCTGCCATAAGCATTACTGACCACAGTAAATTATAATGTATTAGTTGGAGTGTCCTCCAGTAGCTTCATATTTGCACCAGGCTTCATGAAAGTGGTGAAGTGTTTGGGAAGTTTAAATAAACACACACACACACACACATACACACAACATATAGCATGGTGGTCTCAGTGGCTACTCTTTCTGTTTTGGGTAGGAACGTAGGCTAACAGTACGTGTCTATTTTTTTTTAAGATATGATATGGTGGAATTACATAAACATTTATCATTTGTTTAACTGTTCATTACTATACTGATTATACCCAAATTGACATGTTTCAACTAAAAATCAGTCAAATCTTCATATAAACCTACAAGTATTTGGATGATTTAGTAGGTACATGACAATATTTGGAAGACATGAGATATCATTCCTTGTACATTCCCAATTTGAATGAAATATTTTCTTTTGAAAAATTATTTCTGTGTATCGTGTGCTGGTTTAAATTTCTGTATAAGGGGTGATTTAAAATCTGTGTGAGTGTGTTTGCAGAGTACAAATTGCCTGTTATGTCAATGTAAATTACATTGAAATAAACATAGGTAACAAAGAGTTATGTAAATGATAATGGTTTCTATTTGTGCATTTCACACAACTGGATGACTTTCACAAAAAAGAAGAAAAACGTTGGTGTTAGGAATGTGTTCACATACATTGATTGGACGATGGGAAGGGTGAAGAACATGTCAGTGTAACGCTCTGGTGTAATGACAACATTATCCAGACCAAGATCTACTGTTCCTCCAGTTACTGCACCCAACATGAACAGCCAAGCTCTTTCTTCATTTTTCCATCCTAGTTTTGTGAAAGGTACCAGTTCATAGCTACAACAGAAAACAAGTTTATCTTCTATTTCACACTCAAGGTTTTGACCCGTTTTTGGTAATTTGTACACAGAGGACATACTTATCTTATAGTAGGGCACATACTACATTGAAAATACAAGTATAAAATGAAATTCTTTTAAGTTAAAGAGGGAATGAAGTTTAATTAAGGGTTCAAATTTTTTACACATTCGTAAAATTGTGAAATGTGAATATTAGCTTCGTCATGTCTGTCTGTCCTTCCGTCCATCCTCATGGAACAACTCAGCTCCCACTGGATGGATCTTTATGAAATTTGATGTTTAATTATTATTTGAAAATCTGTTGAGAAAATTCAAGTCTCATTAAAATCTGACTAGACTGACTTGTACTTTACATAAAGACCAATGCACATTTTTTATCATATCTCACCCACTTTGTAGAATGAGAAATGTTTCATACAACAGTTGTAGAGAAAATCAAAACACACATTTTATGATCAGTTACTTCTTTTTATTTTTAAATTTGTGCTCTTTATGAGATAATGTGCAAAAATATTGTAAAGCCAGACGGGCCACAGATGACAACATATTATGACACATGTGTATTGCAAGCTGTATATCTAAGGCCGCAGACACACACTCAGAATATGTAATAATTATTTCTTTTTCCTGCAACAATGACTGTACGAATGTGCGTCAATGTTACGTTATATATATGTTGCCTATCGTGTATAACATATGTTTATTAGTTTAATTTACATAAAAAATGACACATGATCCTGCCTCCTCTTTATCACATTCCAGTATCGAGAGCTTTTTATTTTTGGAGAAAAACAGAGTATGTGTGTGTGTGTGTGTGTGTGTTCAAACACTGCTCTCCTAATCATGCATGTGTATTTGTCTTGAAGCCCATTGTTAATTTCCAGCCATTTTGCTTTCATACCTTCAGCTGTCTGACTTTTCTAATATTGACTTGGCTTAAAGCCCATTTCTCAAATCTACTCTGAGCCGCTTCTATGTAACTTGAAAGCCCATTACTGTCCACTTAAGAACCCACCTTGGAACCCATCCCAAATAATTTGGAAGTACACTTAAGCTAACAGATCATGTAACCTTTATGTTCAAGTTTAATATAGAAGGAAAAGTGAAAGTATGACTAACTAACTCCATTGAGCAGAGTCCTTCTTGAGAACATAATATTTCTGAATTTAGTCAAGATACCCCCATGTTTTATGGAACCAGAATGTTCATTATCATGTTAACAAGAACCTGCCACTTATCCCCATCATATATCTTATAAATTCAGTTCATGCTCTTGCATCCTATTTATGTAAGAATAATTTTAATAAACAAGCTAATTCCAGGTCTTCTAAGTGGTCTATTTCTATAAGGTTTCTCCCCCATAACGCTGAATGCATATCTCTTTTTTGCAATACATGCCATATGTCCCACTCATCTCATCCCCCCCCCCCCCCCCCCCCCTTCTTTACCCCCCCCCCACTTTTTTTTGTGTGAAGACTAATCTCTCCCCTTTTTTTTAAGGAAAATGAAAAAAGATAAA
>Ga0131853_10012104_pt1 | contig 15792 bp, 7 predicted proteins | sample TergutLab28metaG_FD_92764 | JGI IMG/M metagenome (GOLD analysis project Ga0131853, IMG submission 92764) | Labiotermes labralis P1 segment gut microbial communities from Petit-Saut dam, French Guiana - Lab288 P1 (version 2) (version 2) | ecosystem: Host-associated > Arthropoda: Insects >...
ACACACACACACACACACAACCCCCCCGACACACACACACAACTATGAATAAGGGATCCGTTTCCTATTCTCGTATAAACGTAGTTTGATTTCAGATCAGTACTTGGAGAATATAAAAGAAACAAATACCAGGCTATGATTGTCCCTCCACAATCGCAGTTTCCTTCATCTGTCTTTCACTACCAACATCAAAGCTAAAACCAGAAATCACTCTGTGTACACATCCAGCATTTGTATGCCTATATGATCAGATGAAAGAGAAAATTCACCACGCTGGAAAATTCAGCAACAAATACCACAGTCGTGAGGCATCAGAACACCGCAACAAACATCGGTAGATCCATACGCAATTGCATTTTCAATTATTGGATTTTCACTTGTGAAATTTATAAACTATGCTCCTCTCGCGTTTCAGACCTATATTAGGGTGAGCACTGATCATCAAAGGGATATTTAGCCTCTCTCAACTCGTTGTATTCATTTCCTATCCATTTAGCTTTTTCTGTAATAAATAGACAGAATTGCGAAATAAAAAAATTGATTTATTATTTTTTACATTAAAAATAAACTTAAAAAGGGACTGTAATTATATCAGTGTCGCATTCGATATTTGTACTTGTTTCTGTGTGGTTCATGATGTAATAATTTGAGTGATTTAATATTAGCTATGTTAAATTGCGTTGCTAGCCGTATGGGCAGGGAAGAGAAGAGAAGGGGACAGTACTACATCCAACGTAGTCAACACATTTACAACAAAAGAAATGACTGAAACTTGGCCCAAAGCTACGGTATGCTGCGATCCACTTTATCTACCTTGAGAAAGATATTTGCTAGTTTGGTACCATTGTCTCTTAATATAGGGTCCCACGCATGCACACACGCACGCATGCACAGGCGCGATGATGAATAATATGAGGGTAAAATGCATAGACTTTAATATTAAAATAACTGGTACATATAAGTACCACTCTACTTTAAACAGTCAAGACGTTTGCAAGATAAACCACATGAACTTGAAGGGACGAGAATGTTCATATATTAGATATTTCAGATTTGGTTCTTTGTGCGTTAACTGCAAATATTTTTATTCCTTCGAGCCGAATTGTGTGTCTGAGCTGTTCAAGGGTTTGAACAAATTTCGTCATTACACTAAAATCATTTTTATATTACTGGATATAAGTAAATGTGTAGTTAAAAAAAAAAGGAGAACACTCTATTTTTGCCTCTAAATAAAGAAGAAAATCTCAATTCTACAGGCCTCTGACAAAGGAATAATACAAAAACTCTTGGAAATTATCCAACGCCCTCTGTTTCATAAAGAAACATTCATAAAGAAAACCTAACCTAACCTAGCCCAACCTAACCTAATCTAACCTAACCTAACCTAACCTAACTTAACCTAACCTAACCTAACCTAACCTAACCTAACCTAACCTAACCCAACCTAACCTAACCTAACCTAACCTGTTTCATAAAGAAAAATTCATAAAACAACATTTCAGAAACGATTCTTGTCAACCTCAGATAAAGAGCTTGGAGTTTCTTACTGTCACTTCTTGACAAGTACAGTTTCGCCGCTGACAGCGAGGATAGAAATTTGTCTTCGGGCTAAACTTCGAAGAAAACGCATCGTCTCTGCACCGCCACAAGCCAAAGTGTCTCTCACTGCGGGAGGTAATTCTCTTACAACCTGATATACTTTAACTGGAATATATCGGTTGCATTAAATATCCGACTTTCTCTCGCTCCATCGCGAATAGTTTCATAGCTGTTTTATTGAAAAAATCACGTATAATCAGGTGGGCCTTTATGTCAAGACCTTAGATTCAGAACCACATTAAAAAAGGGAAAGAATGAGCTGAATCACGCAGCAGTTAACGGTGATACAAGAATTTGTTGGATTATTTTCCGTCAAATCTTGTAGTCTTACATACATTAGCCGCACCTGAAACTTGATTGACGCAGTCGGACACTCAGGTTAGTAGCTTCAAACGGTAGGATGAATAAATAATATTGGATTTTAGTGGATGTGGAAGGAAATGGTCGAGGCCAGTTTCGGCGTACTAGTCCAGGATCTGACAAAGAGGAACTGAGCAAACGAAGAAGAAGTTCCAGACGGCCTAATTCTGAACCAAGAATCCGTACCTGGACTCCCAGAATTAGATATATTTTCGGCCAGACAACATGGCGCTTACTAAAACACATTAAATATGTAGAATGTTCTGAAATTCAGCCCTGTAATATTACGTCGCCAAGCGACATTTGTATGCCAGTGCGTATTTCCTTTGTGTAATATTTCAGTACTTTACTCGTGCTGATTTATTCATTTCAGGTATTCGGCTGATTGTTTAAATTATTTCTGAATTCATTTACGCATTCCATTCCCGCAATTCAGCTTTATCGTCACAGACGACAGCGTTGCGACACTCCAGTCTGATATTTGTTTTAATTAATGCGCGCCACACGCGCAACATCTCCAAGAATGTCCGAGCTCCTAGTCGAAGCCATTTGCGAGAGATGAAGCCCTCGTGAATAGATGGTTTTGAAGAAAATTTTGAAATGTCGTTATGTAAACTGACTTTAAGGTTTTCCGATGATTACCAGTTCAAAGTTAGATAAAACCGAAAAGGTTTGTCAAGAGAGTGAATATTCAGATTGTAGATACAAATTAGTTAGAGGTTATGGAGAAGTAGACGTATGTAAATTTCTGAGTTTGTAAGACTCTGAGGTTTTTTTTTAATTCACCCCATGCCCTAATAACCAGCTTTACAAGGGGGAAGGGGGAGGCAACAGAGTCAATACAGAATATCGAATTCTTTTGGGAAGCTTCGTGGTGTTGAATGGGAAATAATTACTATCGTCTCGGAGGAACCATTTTCTCTAGATTCAAGTCAAACTGTCCAAAAAGAGTGAGAGGAGGAACATCGGTGTCTCTTTACCAAACGACACAGCTTAACAACGCAGAAAACTTCAATCCCTATCAGCACTGGTGTGAGAACGTCCAATCACGCATAATAAATATTTGTTCAATTGCATTTTAGAACAAAATGATTTTATTTTATGTCTTTATGAATTCCAACATGTAAGGGTAAAGGTCATCTCTTGACATGCCTATGCAGGCGTAGGTTTACTCCAACATATTCCCAAACTCAGAGCTACAAGTTGGTTGGTGTGCCATCAAGTGACACCCCTAATATGATGTAGAATTATGCCATTCAAACTCAGGCAGTTCCATACTACGTCTAAGTCACCCTTCAGGAAGAGTACGGAATCTGTCTGGCGGTATGTGAGCCTCTGTACTGAAAGAATTGGTCTTTTGTGTCCTGCGTCATGCCCTTACGTAGAACACAACCCCCTCGCAACCATTACTGCCCACTATAAGACCGCAATCTTACGTCTCAGAAATGTGCAAAGTTCAAATATAATGTAGCAATATGAATGCCACTGCAAAGTGTGTGATTTGTCTGCACTGCGATATCCACATTGTTATTGCTTCTTTCTGTAGTAGGCGACATTCATCTGGATCGCTGTTTCCAAATAATTTTATTATGTACTCTATATCATATATTAATAGAATTATTTCTCCAATGTAGCATCAAATTTCCTCTATCGCTCTCTGTTCCGGCCGTGCCATTTCTTGTCATCAACAGGAATAGGCTATAAGACATTCCACGCTTTTTCCAGTTTCATACGGCGTTTGTATCCCCATCTTTTCCTCAGTCGACGTACTTTTATTCTGACCATCGGAACGAATTCGAAAACTCACTTTGGAATACGTACAGTAATAAATCCAAACAAGTGTTTTACTATCATTTATAATCCAACAGTAATTTCATTCAAATTTTAATATCTGTTTCTTTCTCGTTCCTTCCGTTGTTTTATGGTCATACAATATATATATACCGGTATCTGGCAAATGACGGCAAAAAAACTGTTTATAATGTTTCAGTTCTTTTTTAAAGCTATTTTGATATTATATATTTGTTAACTGCAAATGTGTTTTCACCCGGTGGCAGTATTACAGTACACATTTACACACAAACAGTACACAGAACAGCACAAATAACAACAGAACAACACAAATAGCTACTCATTTGGAAGAATGCGGGCCGTGCCCCGTCTTTGGGAGTTTTACCCTGGCATTTGCTTTACAACTGAGAAAAAAGCACGGAAAAACCTCAGTCAGGATAAGAAAAATCTCAATCAGGGTGAAAACCTCTGTCAGTAAAGTCCAGTCCTCACACTCATACAGGAGCGTTGGTACCGCTCTCAACCTAACATAATTTCTGCATTATTACCTGATTACATATTTTAAATGTGCGGCATTTTTTATGTTCTTAACCATTTGTGTTTCTTACATGTTAATGACGATCTTCCCTTCCTTTTTTTCCAGGTAAGTTGCGAAGTTCCAAAACATTCCGCTTCACAATGCAACAAGAAAAGGGATAAAGGTCGCAAGTCTACGAAAGGCTTAGGTATGTAACATGTGTACTGAATGAATGGTGAAGATAAAGCAGGACTGCGGGGGAGAGGGGTGGGGAACAGCAGTTTCGTGCCTTAACAACTTCCTTATGTGGCCTCTAGGGCAAAATTCTGTAAACGAACCAAGAAATTCACATTTACGCAGAACAATTGTTCTTCTTTCTTAAAACGTCAGTAATAGAACTGTCCGTAAGTGTGGAAGTTGAGGGCACGTACCCACATATCAACGTATCGCACAAATATACTAAGAATGTTCCAAAAGTAATGCTTCCGCTCACCTAACGTGCGCACGCGGTGTGACCTTGCGGCGGTATTTGTCTCAACTTGCTCACTGCTCGTTATGCTTCAGTACTGCCCTTTTTGCAGTGGAGCTAATCTAATAAAACACGTGTTGTCATAACCAAGAGAAACAGAATATCTATGAAAATATTTAACGTGAAAACAACTGTTACACACAGATTTTTAAATGCTAATTGGCTTCTTATTCTCTCTTCATACTCTCGCACAAACCAGTCGTATACAATGTTGCATATTTTTATGAGTACTTCCTCTTGTACGACTGTGTTTTGAAAGCTTTTTTAAACTAAACATGCTCCAAGTGCCTTTAATAGTTCATGTGGGTAGGCTTTGTGACACAAGATATGTGGCTTATTCACAACTGACGCACAAAAGTTACGAAGGAAAGCCTGAAGCCATTGAAAATCGTAGAATACACTTTGTGGCATTAGTAGATAATGTCTAGCTTATGGCGTGAATAGGGCTTCTGCGGCCAAGCATACCTTTTGCTGAATGAAACCACAGGACTTCTGAAGCGGGTCTCATTGTCACTGCCGATCCCTCATTTCCGTTCGATATTTTATAGCGTTTACTTTCTGAAAGAAAACACTCACACGTCACAGGCAAGTTTTAAATTATTTTCTCTTCAGATCAGTTTCTGTGAGAGTTATGAAGGAATGGGCACTTCAAGGTGGGGGCGAAAATTTATAACGCTTAAAACATACAAAATTCCGAAGAGCACTGGGTTGGAGTACCGTACGGTCTGGTAGAAATTGATGAATGTCTTTGAAAAACGTGTTCCATCAAATTTTTAACGGTAATGGTAACCACCTAACATCTACTACGCCGAAGACGGATAAAGCGTGTTTCTCCAAAACCTCGGTGAATTTCTACTTCACTCTTCCCCGAAGTCATTATTTCTGTTAGCCAGCGATGCGACAAATTTAATTTTCGTATATAAATTTACAACAATCAACCAATAAAATGCAGATTATTCTTTCTTAGATATTTATATTGTACTAGGGAACAAGCATCAAATAATATTATTATTTGATACTTTTTCCCTGATGATGTTCATTTGTTGACTGGATCATTTGGAATTACGCAGAGGTAAAATATAATATAAACATCTGAGAAAGAACAGTGTGTACTTTGTTGGTTAAGTGTTGTGAATTGAGCATCGACAGTGCACGGAAGGAACAAAAAAAGTTAACTTATCAAATTTCATTTAATTCGAATGTAATACTGTAAATAAATAAAACGTGCCAAGCTGAAAGCGGAACCAACATACATAATCTGCAAAACATGCTCATAAAAGCTACAGTAACTATCTTCATTATGTAATGTAGGAATGAGGGGGGGAGGGGTTAGTTGGCACACTGTCCATGTTATAATTTATCACATTTTCTCTGTACTTGTTAAGTTGAATGTAGCAACACGTGTGGGTAGCTACACTCTTGGGCTACAATCTGATCTACACAAATTTGACGCTGTTCGTAAGGAAAAGGATGGAAAGGCTTTTTCTTTAACCTCTGCACGTGTGCCAACAAAAATGCGTAGGAAATCAAGATGCCATCTTCGCAAGGTGTAAAAGAAACAGACAAAGATTAATATATTGTTTTATACAAAAAAACTGTCAAATACATTTTGTACACAACAAAATGTGTTATTGTGGTGTTAAAATAGTTTACCGCTAGCTATAGGAGGTACTAAAAATCTCTTCCTTCAGCTGTAAGATATGCTTGATGCCTGATGAACAAAGTATTGACAAGTGTGCAAATATTTCTAGAAACTGCCGACATTACGCGCCTGACAGTTTCTTTTTAGTTCGTCCTGTATGTAGAATATTTGTACAGTACAAGCGTTATCTCTTAAAATCCCCCACAGAAAACAGTTGCGTGTCTTCAGACGGATAAATGGGAGTCCACAAAGGACTAAATATTTGGTGTCCAAAATGTTACGCTAGGTGACCACTGAAGTATTGCCTGCTATGTAGGTCCTGCCGTCTTGCCCAAAGGACCCATATCCTTTCTTCTAACCATTTTAATTTTAAGAAAATGTTGAGGTAACTGCCTTTCTCAATTTATTGTACCTCAGAAAGAGGTGGATCTGAATATTCTTTTCGTAGTGATGGCGCACCCTACCAAAAAATTTGATGTCATGTGTCTAACAATCTAGAATTGTCAATGAAAAAGTGTCTGTCGCTCGCATTTTTGTAAATGCCTGTACCTCACAGGTACAATACATACTTCACAACTACACCCTACTTCGTACAAGTTACAAAACCGTACACCCCCCCCCCCCCACCAGCGCAGTCTACCTCCTGGGCTTTTTGCACAACCGTAAAATTGTATAGTTTCGAACGAAGCAGTTTCCTATGATGAACGTGTTACAGACTGTCGTGAAGACGCTTCTAGTCGTTCTACAAGATTATCTGATATTTGTTCTAGAAGAACAGCGCATGTTTGCCAGCGCTTCTTTATTAACAAAAAAAATATATTATTAGAAATTTGTTCACCAGTCCACGTATTGTTCATTTAAAAGAAACTGAGACACTGGCAAACGTTTTCTATATTTGCTAAGACATTTTATACAATGTTTTCCATGTATAGGTTTCTACGTTACTAATCCTATGTTACATTGTCTTGAATATTCACAAAAAAAAATCAGGCCAAAACAAAAACTTCTTTGTTGCATTGAACTTAAATTCGCGAAACACAAAACAAAATTAAGGCCCGCTACTATATAATATGAAACGCGACTGCATATACGGAATATATGATAGCATTGAAATGGTGCAGTGTAACTGTACGTGTGGCGATAAGACTGGCAGTCCTTGATTCATGCTAGGGCCCATCTGGTAGCCTGAGTTCCGTTTTACACTGAACTCTTGTTGCATATTAATCGAAATAACTGATAATCGATAACTTCAGCTTTTTACATTGCCCCCCCCCCATGTGTAAATAATCACTTTCATCAATAGCCAATCCAGTGGTCTACTTTGTCATCTAGAATGTGACGTCTTCGTGCTTGGATATAACTTGGATATATACTTTGACAGCTTTGAAATAATGACGGAGTGACTTAGAATATCTCTGTAGGGAAATTTATGATAATTCTAAGACGGTGAAATAAATTTCTGTGTGTATTTTCATAACACAAAGTTGCTTGCTGTTTTGTTGGATGAATATGTTAAAGTGCGACGATACAAATACCGAGAAATTCACGCAGTTAACTCCATAGAGCAACGACAAAGCAACACTCTCGCAGTCAGTCAAGAAATTTCCCACCACCCATGGTATCCGCACATTTGTTGTCAGATTTCCAATAGATCATATTATGTGACTTCTCTCAAGCCTTCCAATAAATGACGGTAGAGTACTTTAATGGTATCTGTCCCGTTGTGTTCAATCAGTTCTACAAGTACACACACTATTCCCTCTAACACAACACTTTGTAATTTCTTCTTTATGCTACACGTTTCGATCGATATCGATCATGCACAGGCGTTTTATACACCTCACAAAATACTACGGTGACTTTACTATCTGCATGAGACACTATCAAGTTGCATTTCTATTTTAGTAAATGTCTTCTAACATGTGAGAGATCTTACGAGTAGTAAGACTGTGGTTTGTTTTAAAGGATTTGTAGAAAACGTTTGATGATATCGATATCGATTGAAAAACCTAGCTTAAAACATAAATTAAAAGTGTTGTGTTAAGAAGGAATAGTGTGTATTTACGTAGCCACCATAGCAACTTAAACTAGGTCACGGCCGTTTCCTTCCACACCCATTCCAATTCATCATTCTCTAATCAATCAACATTTCGAAGTCATGTAACATGAACTATTGACAGCTTCATCAAATATACACAAATAGAGAAAGTGAAGTATTCTGTACATGGAAGACGGGAAATGATTGGTTTCGCTACACAAATATTGAAACGTTCTTCGTGCCAAACCAGGCCACTGTTTGACGTAAGAGGGAAAAATGTTTTCGTGGAGTTTTCTTACTAAAATGCAGGGAAGGGAGAGTATACAGATGTAGAGGTAGAATGAGAAGCAGATTTATATCAAAGCATAAAGTTAACTTTGTCATTATATTAGGGAAAGTTTTATTTTGCTATTACGTCGAGAAAATTTATGCCGAGATCAGTTCATAATGTTTTGGGGTAATAATCTTATATTAGAAAAGTTTCCTTCTCAAAAACGCCAGAAGTAGCACTAACATGGCGGGCGTGGCACAAATTCATGTAAGAAAATTGTTAGCGATCTCTTTACGATCACTGCAATTGGATTCTCTGAAGGACAGCTGTCTTTTCAGAGGTCCCACAGGTTCCTCATCTCTCGTATTTAATATTAAATATTTTAACACGTATGTCAGACATTACTGGCTGTGGTCTGTTAAAATAATAAATTTAAAATATATCTGCAATATACCTACATATATCATTGCACTAATTTCTTCGGATAGTTGCTTGAACACTGACTCGCTGGCTGTATTTCTCGTTATTTTCTTCAATATTTCCAATAGAGATACTTCTTGCAGTTAAACGCAGTCTTTTCGAAAACACTTGTTAATTACAAATGTCGTACACTGGCAAAAGCTCAGTGTTACCTGCTACGTCCAAACCTGTAAAAGAATGCCAACTGAACAAATCTGATAACTTAAGAATAAGAACTAACTAGATGCCACTTATTACTTTATTGTACTTCTTATAGGCTCAAATATGTTTCGGGCATCGGGCACTACTATGCCCATCATCAAGAGCTCGCGACTATATTGTTGATTACCACATTGGTCGTTTAGTTCTTGGTTTGCTGTGTGTTGGATGTTAGGTGCGTGTAGCCTGGAGTAGTGTCCGGGCTGCAGGCTATAGCCTGCAGCCTGCAGCCCGGACACTACTCCAGGCTACATGCACCTAACATCCAACACACAGCAAACCAAGAACTAAACGACCAATGTGGTAATCAACAATATAGTCGCGAGCTCTTGATGATGGGCATAGTAGTGCCCGAAACATATTTGAGCCTATAAGAAGTACAATAAAATAATAAGTAGCATCTAGTTGGTTCTTATTCTTCAGTTATCACAATGATGCACGGTCCAACACACATCAACTAAAGAAACGTCAAGCTGAAACTGATTTACGGATACCGTTGGCTCAAACCATTCCGTACAATTTTCGCCGTCAGGTCTGTCCCTGGATCATAAAGCCTAGCATTGACCTGTTTCAATCCTAGCCATTAAGAATGCGTCGAGATTTGCCTCCACTTCACTACGAGCTTTCTTAGGTCGCGGCTTGAAATAGCTAAATGACTTCATATTTTCCTCTACTTTTCGTCTCGATCACCGAAGTGTTTTTACAACACTTCACTGGTAAATAGTAGAAGAATTGCAGCAACAAATTAGTACTTCATCGAGTTTTTGAACATTCTAGAACTTGTTACGTTACATTGGTTTGGTTGCAGCACAAAGTACGAATCTTGAATGACAGCTTAGAATAATTGGCTATGAATTCCATATAAAAGAGAAACTTTCATCATAAAAAGAAGTTAGATTTTTCAACAAACAGCCAACACAAAAAAGTTATCGTTTATTCAGCTCTTTATTCTCTCCTCGCCCTTGTCCTGATCTTCCTCCCCAACGTAATCAAACAAAACCACAGGCGGAGGTAATTTGGGTGGGGAGGGGTATGAATACAGCGGCATGATTCGTAGTGAACATGTTGATGTTGAGGTAAAATTGAAATGATTTGAAACCTACAAGTTAGGACGTTTGCTAAAACACACGTCTCTGTTGTTTGTGCGTGAATATGTCCCTGTGCATTGTGTGGTTGTGTGTGTTCCGGCTGACTGCACAGGCTTTGGCTAAGGCACGTCCCTGAAATTTGGAAAGTTCTGAGGGAGTTCGACCATGTGGAAATGGAAGGGTGGGAGGAACATTTGGAAGGGGAGAGGGGGCAGGTTTCCGATATCATACTCTGTCCAGCACATTCTGTAAAATAAGGGACAATCCACTCCTGAAGAGTTTACTGCTGTCTTTCTGCCTTACGACAACCCACGATAGATATGAAAGTTCGTTTAACCTAAGACATTGACTTCGGTTCGTATCTTAACGTATTTCTCTTTATTTTTTTTTTTTTTTTAGAGTGGACCACAGGAGATTACCTCACAATTTCTCTGGTCGAGTGTGTGGTTTAGTGTAATCAGCAATTTTTCTTACCCGCAGTGCAGAATTAGTGTTTAATGTTGTGTCCCCAGTATCTTACGCATCACTGGTTTGCTCGACCGGCAGTCTGTGCCTCCAGATACCACTCCGTCTTGTGCAAGACATGGGGTGCTGTAACCCATGACCCTCGTCGTGAGATCGGAAGATTAGCCTACATTCCATTACCCGTAACTTTGAAGAATACTGTCTTCTGGGCCGTGACATCCTCTAGTCTGACAACAATTTATGAAATTTTCCGAAGATCATGCCAAATCCATCTTCGCGGTGTAAAATCGTCTATTTCACATCTTATTATAAACACAAATTTGGAGGCAGTAGGTCCCTCCAAAATACCAGTAAATTTGTATCTGACTACACGGCGTAACGTCAAAAAAGACATACTTCTTAGCCCAAATCTCAACCACAGAGCGGTCCACGTATTCTCAAAAACAGAAATAGCTTTACGCTACTGAAGTACAGCAAACTGTTCCTCGTTAGTCGCGTTCGCATACGAAAAGCTACTCTTAGTTTCGTCATGTCTGTCAGTCTATCGGTCCATCTGTTCATCGACCGCAAATATCAGGGCGAATCCTACCATAAGGACTTTTTTTTATAACTGTACTTGTGAATCCTACAATAGGGGCTTTATTTTAACTGTACTTGTGAATTGTACTAAACTTTGTTGGCATATTCCGACTTCTGTGTACAATCGGACAACAGTGACAGGCACTTTATATGAAGACAGACGTATATTTATGAACTGTCGCCATGATTGCTCTCCGTGATTGAGACACGCCGTGTTCTCTCTGAGGGACGTGCTGAGACCAGTGAAACCCTTCTGTTATTGACAGACACTGTCCTCTCTGTAAGGTAGGGCCTGCTGCTGATGAAACAGTTGAGCATCAAGCATCATTTATAATTCAAACAGACTGTGTTCTCTGTGCGGTACGTACTCAGCCTGAAGAAAGATTTGAGCATGATTGATTGTCGCGCACCTACAGAGATCTGTTGTAAATCTGTTGTCAAAATTGTGACAGTTTCTAAAGCGTGAGCCAAAATACTGAGTGTTTTTTTCTGGAAAGTATTCAAGAACTTAACATCTAGGGGAAATAGCAGGGATAAAGCGTCAGAAACTCTGCGAACATTTTCGTAACCCTTTTTAGTCAATCGCATTGCCATAAAGAAATGTGTGTGAGTGTGAGTATATCTGCCTGCTTTACTTAACCTATGCACTAGACGGAAGTGCGCGGTCAGTTTCACTCCCCAGCAGCTGAAACTTCCCGCCCCCCCCCCACCCCCATCCCGTATGAAAACCGCCTGTATATCTTCGATAAGAGGCTAAATGGCTCCAAACAATTTCTGGAAAGTGTCTGCTAATATTGCGAACTGCCGAAACGTGGGCCGTATAACCCACAGCTTATTCGCTCACCGACTGAGGTTTCCCGACTATTGTATGGAAAACATAAACTCCTAATCAATTCGTATACAGTTTTTTAATACAACGAAACCTGCGTATAAAGTAACCACACGTGACCGGATTCTCTCCATTGAAGGTTGGTCCCATTCAATACAGTTTCGGTTCAACCTATAACAGGGCATAAAGTCACAGAGACAGAGTAGAAGTATAGCTCTACTCTTCCTTTAACCTCGACGCTAGATGAGGGGGTGGGTGGTCAAGGTTGCATCCCGGTTAATATGCCCCCCAGGAAAGAGAGCCGGTACCCATTGTCCAGGAGGCGGAGTGTGCCCCAGGGCTGAAATTGACGGGTGCGAAAAATCTCGTCGCCATCGGTGTTCGATCCCCGGATCGTCCAGCCCGTAGCCAGTCGCCAACTACATTATCCCGGCCCGTTTATCACACGCACTTGAAGTTAAATGCAACGTCCTTGAAACTGTGAAGGTTTTCCACTAAAGAGGGGATTCCATTCTATCCACGTTCCGTCTAAGACAGGTTTTACCGTCTATACGCTGTATAAACAGTCGGGTGAACGTCATTATCTGTTGCAATATTCTTAACTTCACATTTTCCGCAGCGGCCCATAGATTCACCAGACAAATTACTACGGCGTCCCTTCGAAATTAAAACAGTTACATGTGATCATTAGGAAGCCCCCTAAAGCAATAGATCTAATTAAACAACACCCAAGCCTCTAGGTGATGTGGAGGGCGCCAAATAAATCAGACTGATAGAACGTGCATAGCAAACCCACTCATGCTATCTGCTGCAGCGAGGAAGTCCTGTCAGTATGCAGAGCTGCACTGTCGGACGGCAGAAGATGGCAGCAGACAACAGTGCTGAGTAGCAGGGGGAATAGGACGCACGAGCAGACTGCAGGTTAGGTCGGGATTGCTCGCCCCATCATGGAACCTAGAGGCTATTCTTTATCGAATTACATTGTTGGTCTGGTAATGAAGGAGGAGGGAGGAGAAGCAGGGCGGTCGAGGGTTGCAGAGAAGTATGGTCGACAAGGGGGCAATGAAACCTAGGTGTACTCGGAAAGGTGCTACGATGAGTGGGCAGAAAATTTCAGTCCGTTCAGTGGTATCAGCAGTGGTGCGGATTGTGGTGCTTAAACATGTGACGCTCATTATTCTTTAGAGAACGGGTCGTCTTATAAATATCCGCACCTTCCTCCCAAAACTTCAAGACAAGGGACGGCAAACCCTTTCGCTACCTGGCGCCATAATTATGTCAGAATTTTCGTAATAATAAGAAGCTATTCCCAGTGGTCCAGGACTGCCTGGTGAGCCCAAAAACATACACGTTTCTTCTTATTTTTTAGATATTTCTCCACTTATTAGCCCCTGTATGGTTATCAGAGCGAAATGAAATATGCTAATTTCTTTGCCAGATGACCTCTTATAATTAACTGAATGTGCTTCACGTTCCATGACCATGGGTAGCATATAAAGAAACTTCTGTTTCTTTGTATTGCCCTTCAGCAGGCCAACAGTATTTCTAGGTATTCGTGGTGAAAGTACAAAGTAACAGAAAAATATATCGCACGAAATAGAATCTGGTAAGTTCTAAACTTTCAGTTGACTCAAAACGTTAGGTTAACTTCAAACAATCCCAGAAATCAGTCTTTCCGACAAATATTTTAATAGGACCAAACTTTCGCCATGTTTTTCTAAGCTACATTGCACCAAGAAATCAAAATAACGGGGTTAACAAGCAGTTTAATCCAATTCCAGTCTCAAAATGTTTAAATGCTCTAAACAATATGAACGGGATACCAAGTTGTATCCTAGAGCTATACTGTACAAACGTCAAAATGAATTACATCAGATTGTCGAATATAAGGTGAAGAGCATCTTCATAGGAGAGACAAACTCATACATAATGTTTTCAGCGTGTGTTGTTGGTATTTGTTGGTGTACGTGTGCAGACTTCTAGTTACATTTTATGAAGTAAATAATGCATGTTCTGAACCTCAGACTGAAATCTAGATAAAAAATGAAGAGTGCTAGAGATGGATGTTAGCTACGTTTAAGCTACGTAATACAGCAAAACCACAAAAAAACTTTACTGAATATAAAGCAGGTACGGATACGAAGAACAGAACCCTAAGTAATATGATCCACGATGTACAGTACACAGTACTAAGGCGTTCTTTAATATCAAAATATCGCAGGATTTCACGCTACGCGCTTAACTATAATTTTATTTACGTCCGTAAGAAAAGAAAGGTCTTCTCTTCACCGATTTTCACGAAACTCGTGAATGCTCAATAACACTACGTGCAGATCTCCTACCGAATTTCATCCAAACCGGACAAAAACTGTGAAAGTTTTTTTTTTTAATCATTTCGTTGCGGTGTATCATATTAAAATCTGACATACATATTGCCTTCAGTCACAACAAATTTTGTTAGTACTGTCAATGCGTGCAACATTTTTCGGACTTACTGGCCATCTTTAGGCAAATAGATACAAGATATTTAAAACCCGAAATAAAATGAATATATATTTTGTATTTGTGAGATTCCAAAATATCTCTTGAATTCAAAATAAATATAAATATAGCCACGACCTGCCTCTGAAATGTGGTACTGAACTTCCTTTGTGTGTATAAGCACTTGAAGATGGGCATAATTTCAAAACAGAATAGTTCAAAATTCCCTAACTCCTTATTCAACACCACATTTCCAAGAAAACTGTGGCATGCAGGTAAGTAGAAATATTTAAATAGTTATTTATAAACGTAAACTAGTTATAAGCACGTGACAAGAAAGAAAAAGGTACATAAATAGGCACCACGTAATGAGGGAGCAGAAGTATAATTCCACAAATCTTTACTGAGACACTAAATGGAGATGAGTTGTCGAATGATGTCCTAGCTACGTTACCCCGGCAGAAGTAACTTTTAGTATCCATTGGATAGGAAATCGGTGAACCTCGGGGCTGTTTTTGTATTTTTGCAACATAAAATCTCCACTCCCTACACTGACTGAGCTACGCCGGTTCTTGAAAATGCGGAGAAGGGAAGAAAAGTAAGAAATGTAATGAAGTAATAGGCTTGTTAGCTAACAAACCACATATTTAGGCCAACATAAGACTGTATGGGAAAAAAGAGGCTTGTCAGTTTCAAATGTCTGAATACGATAACCTTCCAAGCACAGAATATTCTATAATTTCCTAGCGATTCTGAACACTGGGAGAGCGTTATAAAATAAACGTTTACTCTCAAGTAACTCTGAGCTCGCAGGCTGTCTTCTTTCTTGATGCACTACCGCCCCCCCCCCCCCCACCCCTATTCCTAAAAAAGAATTACTTTGTTGAAATTACTCCAGCTTTCGCTCGTTTGTTTTATTAAAAGT
>Ga0131853_10012106_pt1 | contig 15791 bp, 12 predicted proteins | sample TergutLab28metaG_FD_92764 | JGI IMG/M metagenome (GOLD analysis project Ga0131853, IMG submission 92764) | Labiotermes labralis P1 segment gut microbial communities from Petit-Saut dam, French Guiana - Lab288 P1 (version 2) (version 2) | ecosystem: Host-associated > Arthropoda: Insects >...
AGAACAATACAGCCAGTGTGGTAGTTCAACAACACAATCGCAAACTCCTGAAGATGGACATATTAATGCCCGAAACATGCTGAGTATCTAAGAAGTAAAGTAAATAAAACAAGTGACATCTAGCTGGTTTTTTATTCTTCAGCTATCACAATGATGCACGGTCCAATAAACATCAGATTCACAATTAGTTATAATTTAAAATTCTTCATTATTTAACGAGGTGCTTATACAAATTGAACATTCCATGCGTTTTTATCAGCGTTACTGTGTGTGCATTTAATGCATTATGTGTACATTCAACAAAAGAGAACAGTGCATATTTATTTCAATAACATTCGGTGCGTATCAGTGATGCATCAGTATAACACTTGTATACATGTTAGGATTTACTTGTCCTTACAGAATACTTTATCGCTAATGACTTGCTGCCAGTGCATGGGTAGTGAGCCTTACGGGTGTGGCTCCCTGAAGCTGATATAATCGACACGTAACACGGGTGTGAGAAGGAAGATATCTAAGTTGTGGTAGCTCCGGCCGGTCCAGTAGTTCCGGTCGACTCGGTAGGTCCGTTTGACTCGATAGTTCCGGTTGACTCGGTAGGTCCGTTTGACTCGAAAGTTCCGGTTGACTCGGTAGGTGTGGTTGACTCGTAAGTTCCGGGTGACTCGGTAGACCCGGTCGACTCGGTAGGTGTGGTTGACTCAGAAGATCCGGGTGACTCGGTAGATGTGGAGGACTCAGTAGGTCCGGAGAACTCGGTAGTATCGGAAGACAGAGTAGTTCCGTCAGTTTCTGGCTCGGAAGACTGGGTAGGTCCGAAAGACTCTGTAGACCCGGCTGACTCAGTAGATGTGGAGGACTCAGAAGGTCCGGAGGGCTCAGTAGTATCGGAGGACAGAGTAGATCCGTCTGTCTCTGGCTCGGAATACTGGGTAGGTCCGGAAGACTCTGTAGGCCCGGGTGACTCAGTAGATCCGGAAAGCTCGGTAGGTTCCGCAATGCTATAGGATAAGGAAATTTCAGGGTCGAGGAAATATATGTCAGGTAGAAATCGTATTATGGGAAAAGGTAAGGGAACTGCGGGAGGTCCGTACGGTGAAAATCTTTGTTCTTCTGGTTTTAAAATGTGAGGCCCGTCAGGTTTTTCATATCGATAGTAAAGGGGTTGTTTGATCCTGTCACTGTCATCATCATCATCATCATTATCGCGATGTTTACAGCTCCCGTGTTCTGGAAAAATAAAAATCCTCGCTTGTAGCTTCATTTTATAGTTTTCTCACTACACAGAGTTTGGGTTCTTAGCACAGACACGCTATCGAGATGGAGTTTCTTCAGTTACTTGAACTGCTAGCGAGAGTTCTGTTACCGAACGCCTTCCGTACACCCTGATGTAACGAAGTTAAATTTATTATTGTTATTTTTGTGAAATACGTGTTCGTTGTGCCTCGTTATGTGAAATTTTACATTGCATGTTAACTGATTATTACAGAAATGTAATATAGATTAGCAGCAGCAGATTATTACAGAAAAGTAACATAGAGTAGCAGCCAGCAGCAGCAGCGGCGCACACATACAAATTAGGTTCATTCCTTCGTCGTTCCTTAGTTTTTTCATTTCTCTGTCGTCATGGTAACCATTGTTGCTAGGATAGGGTGAAACCCCACTTCAGAAAAGCTGTTGCTCAAGGAAACCCCGTCCCTAGGGTAAAATCGAAACGCGAGCCGTTTTTAGGATACAGAGAAACCCCCACTTTGGGTAAAGGTAGTCGCTCAGGAAATATCTAGTTCCTAAGATACAATTGTTGCTCTGTTTTCTGTGAGGTTCGCGCTGAAATACCGATGACACCTGCCGCGAAGTAGAACGTGTGTGTTATGGCGGTCCGTGTTTACTGTAATGCAAGCACTGAGGAACAAGAAAAAGTCAAGCTTTGAGCATGGTCGCCATGGTTACCGGGTGTGAGTTACGAAAGAGTGCTGATAAGTAGTTGGCCCGACCTACTTCCCGATGTCGTAGGACGGAATCGATAGTGTCGTTGGAAAGAAGGGTGTGTTCATGTGCCGAAATGCAAGTCTTTTCTTGTTACAGAGGCCGAAAGAAGGCATGTCAGGCGACGCGCGCGATTTCAACAACATGGAGACGCGAGATGTCATCAAGCTTTTTTTTTCCTGCAAAAGCAAGGTGCCGAAGGAAATTAACGCCGTTCTGACAGAAAAAATAGGGGAGCATGCACCATCGCATGCTACCGTCAAAAATTAGGCGGCCCAGTTTAACCGTGGTGATTTTTCCACCTGTGATGCGCCTCGTCCTGGACGACCCAAAACAGTGACCATCCTGGAGTTTATTGATCAAATTCACGAGCTAATCTTGAAGACCGCCGGATTTCGGCTAAATCAGTAGCTGAGCAACTGGGCATGTCACGTGAGCGGGTTGGGTTCATCATTCATGAAGATTTGGACATGCGGAAGCTCTCGGCGGAGTGGGTCCGGAAATACCTGAACGCGGATCAAAAACGTCAACGGTGCCAGTCGTCTGAGCAACTTTTGGAATTTTTTCGGCGCGATCGAAATGATTTACTTTCGCGACTGGTGACCAAGGACGAAACCTGGTTATATCACTATGACCGGTAGGCAAAGCAACAATCAATGGAGTGGCAGCATAGCGGCTCACCCCACTCCAAAAAATTACGACTTCAAAAATCCGCTGGAAAATTCTCGCCTCGATTTTTTGGGATCAAGACGGCATCATCCACATTGCCTATCTTCCAAAGGGCCAAACTATCAACGCGGAATATTACTGATATCTGCTGGTGCAATTGAAGGACATTTTGAAGGAAAAAAGATGCGGGAAGTTCACAAAGGGGGTCTTGTTCTTGCACGACAATGCCCCGGCTCACCCGGCACTTGCAACCCAGAAGCAACTGGCCTACATGGGCTTCCAGTGTCTTGATCACCCACCCTATTCTCCGGATCTGGCCCCATCGGACTACCACCTGTTCCCTGGACTCAAAACATTTGAAAGGTCGCCATTTTTCGTCCGACACAGAAGTCATCGCTACCGCGGGGACGTGGTTGGACGGACAACCTTCTAATCTTTTTCTTTTTTGAGTGGCTTTCATAAGTTAGAGCATCGGACTAAGAATTATATTGAGCTTCGAGGGGAGTATGTTGAATAAATCCCGAGTTTGGTCGCTGTAGCTTGTTTCCTTCCTGGTCAGGCTAAGGACTTATCAGCAGCCCCTCATACTAGGAAGATAATGCAATAAATATAATAGCAACTTAGTGATCGAAAATAGCAGGAAATGAAAAAGTAAGCCAACTTTAGGAGAGTCTGTCAGTGAGATAATCGAAATGCGCAATGTTTCGACGACATTCGAAGCGAATACCGGTCACGCGGCTCGTTTTGACGATAAGCAATGTACGTATAAGCATTATTACTGTGGAATAGCAACAAGGTCTTCCTTTTGCATTGTTGTGCAACACTGCTACCAGGAAAGCTTCTATTGCGATTTTTTTTTGTCACCGGCAACAATGAAACGCACTTAGATCTTAATGTAGGGTGCCTGAAGTTTTTGTCCGATTTTAACCAAATTGGGATTTTCACGACATTCCCATGCAAGTCCCCAATACCGAATTTCACGACAATAATTCCAGTGGGAATATCATTGATATAACCGGACTGATGTGACAGATGGCAAATGTGACAGGCGCTTTTTGCGAGTATGTGAAGGCCCCTAATATAAGAGAACCATAACTTTTGAGATGAAGCTTTTTATGTATATAATGCATGTAGTAATCTTACTGTTCCTGACACGTTATTGTTTAAAGGTGTTACAATGAAATCAGTCTGAACCCTTTGAAGCCTTGTGAAAGCTGTACAGGGTAGAGCTGAGAGGAATGGGACTGATATTCACTTCTTTACTAGCTATAGACAACTATAGTCGTTGGTGTAGGCCTAACCGTCAGATTTTTCATCGTCAGTGATACAACGAAGAAGATTTATTCTGAAATATTTCCTGAGATCGGGTTGCGATGGCGGTTCCTCGGGTGAGGGGGGACGACAAACCGAGTCTGTATGTTCTAGAGAAGAGAAAAATCTCTTTCTCCTGCCGAGGATCGATTTCCGGATTTTTCAGGCTTAATAAAAGCCTAACAAATCGATGAAACACAAGGACGTATGGTAAGAAACACTCCCTTCGCATTTGTGCTGTTGAACGAGGCATACTTACCGGCAAGGAAAAACAGTCCCGTAGTGGCAAGAAGTAGCAGGATTTGGAAGTCCATCTTCAGTCTGGACTTAGTGATGACTGCCGCTGAATGTGGTGGAAACCCACATAAAAACGTACGTGCGCATGCAAAGATATGGTAATGGTTATGTCCCTTAAATTCTCTTATCTGACATTCTTCATTTTCAGGTTACGTAAAATTCTCAGTGATTGTTCCTCTTTGTAGTCAACTTCATGGTCACCGTACCTCAGACATTCCGCCACGTCTTGCCATAAGCACTTTATATACACAGTAGAACTCCACTTATCCCAATTAATTTGAACGGCGAGCCATCCGGATATGCAGAAAATCCGGATAATTGGATTTTTCTTTGACAGTAGGCTACATTTTCATTTTGAAGTTACACTCTTACTGTTTACAGTTGGTGGGAGGTAGCTGCCAAGCTAGCTTGGCCACGTTGGAGGGAGGTAGCTGCACAAAAAATATGACCAATACCGGAGGCTTAGTTACAGTTTTGTGTATCCTGATGATGGGTGTGGTTGATACTCGAAACATGCAGAGTGAACCTGCATAATAATAAATAGACTGCTTTGTGTTGCATCTTGTTGGACAATTATTGATGCAGTGTAGGTCTGTAAACCGTGTATTTGAGAATCCTGCGCAGACATAGGATTTTTTTACTGCTCTTCAGAGAAAATGAAACGAAAAATCGCGTGAAACAGTAAGTGATACGCGATTGATATGTGTTTAATATTGATGGTGGATACATATAATAACTGTATGTCAGTAATTTTGTATGGTCATTTAAATTGCTGCCTGTGATTTTGCAATTATTCATTATTTCAGACCTTAAGAACATTGTAATGTACAAGATGAAAGAAACACAAATGACGTTAAAAATTTTAATTATCGAACCTCTTTTCTTTGCTCGTAAATAAAATCTTTTAAATAGACATAATTTTTGCTTCACTGGAACAAAATTCGTGTCTGAAGGGGTAATATGGAGCCCAACGACTAAAAGCAAGCCGCGTAGAGAATAGAAGCATGATTCTACTTATTCCTAACCTCGGTGCTTAATGGATGCAAGTAGTGAGTGTGAAGGTCAGGTGGCTTTACGTATGGCGAGATATCACCCACTACCTTTCGAATAAGAGAGTGGATGGATCCCAGTGCTTCTGCGGGGATTCTTTTTGCTGCTGTTTGCTGAACATATTATGTAAATAAATATTCAGAAATGTGGTTAACACGCACGTCACATTTGCTACTTCGCGTCACGTATTCCTCACCAGGGCGAAAATCCCGGTCACATAATTCCAGCGTTAAAATACTGTCTAGCGTTGATCGGTTATGTAAGGAAAGATGGAGGCGAAGGAAAGTTGGGACATCCAGAACAGAAGACAATCTGGGTGAGGTCGCTGAAAATCCTAGGGGTTAACATTTAGAAGACTGCAGCTGCAGGGGACTTCGCCAACTCGTCTGTATAAGCGTATCCCCCGTGGGAAGCTCCTGTATCCATGGCATCTGCAGCGACAGAAACACTGTGTCCACAAGACTGCCTCGAACAGCAGGCATTTTGATAGCAGATCCTGCAGCAATTGCAGGATTTTGTTTTTTGCAGCTCGTGACACTTGCAGTCAAAACAGAAATTACTCGTGATGGATTCATGAATTTCCCCAGTCAATAATTGTGCGCAAGTATGAACCCACGTGGAATAATTACATTGTGACACCAAGAGAGGGCGTCAATAAACGTGTGAGTGAATGTTTTACCCATTGCGCTCACGTAGTTTCTCGTGTTCTCCAGAATTCCACAAAACATTCTTTTACGTACACTGGAAGTCATATTACTAAAGATAATGGCATATACACTATACGGTTCATGCACGATGGTGAGGTACTTCTCAAGCATCACTCTTAGATCACTAACGAAAGGCAGATGTTCAGATCGACGGCTAAATCGAGGTGGGTCAATTGAATGCCACACGGGATCAACTGAATTAAACCAGCCGGACTTATCACTATCTATATAACAACAGTTACTCTATAATTATCCACAATGATAAACAATGTCTGGTAAAACTCCTACATATTTCGGCCATTTTCGGTCATCTTCAAGGAGGAATTCAACAATAAAAAATCATGTTAATGGCTAGTTGTAACATAGATGTGCAATAATGTAGTTAAAATACGGTATATTAAAATGGTTAAAAATGTATTTGATATTCAGAGGACCGTGCGTCGTGATGTATTCTTATAACAAAAGCCAACAAGATGCACTATTTCTTCACTTTATTTTGGTAAAGAACTCTACATGTTTCGGACAGACTTACTGTCCATCATCAGGAGTCTTAATACTGTATTCACAGCAACTGGTATTTGTCATACTAGTTATGTTGACTGTCTGCTAGCGAGGTCGGGATAACCTCGCTAGCAGACAGTCAACATAACTAGTATGACAAATACCAGTTGCTGTGAATACAGTGTTAAGACTCCTGATGATGGACAGTAAGTCTGTCCGAAACATGTAGAATTCTTTACCAAAATAAAGTTGAGAAATAGTGAATCTTGTTGGTTTTTATTACAGGTTTAAAAATGTCTAACCATTTTCATAATCTGTATTTTAACTGTAGTATTGCACATCGATATTATTAGTAGCCATTCATACATTTTTCTTTGTTGAATTCCTCCTTGAAGACGGTCAGAAAGGCCGACATATGTAGGATGTTTGGGGACCGCGGTGGCACAGTGGTTAAGGTGCTGTGCTACAAATCGAGAGGTCACTGGTTCGATCCCAGCTGGTGTCATTGGAATTTTTCATGGACATAAAATCCTGCCGATCGCACTATGGCCCTGGGGTCGACTCAGCCTCTAACAGAAATTAATACGAGGAGCATTTCTTGGGGGTAAAGGCGGCCGGTACGTAAGGCTGACAACCTTGCCACCATCCTGTGTCGTTGCCATTAAATCGGGGAACCTTAACTTCCTGGAACCCTCTGGGCCACTCCAGGCCTCTAATGGGACTGCTTTACCTCTTTTTGTGTAGGATGTTTACCACACACATTATCATTGTTTACTTGCAAAGCAGTTGTTGGTATATACGAATGTACATGGTGCCTTGTCGCACTGCAGGGAACGTGGATAACATTATCTGCAGTTCGACTTATATTTATGAGACCTTCTTCAGAGTACTGTACATGTGGGGGCAGTTGATATTAAAACAAAACTGCAACAGGGGGTAGAGAGCGTATGGGAATTACATTGTAAGACAGCAGGAATTTTTGAGTGTGTGCGAAAATACTGAACGACATGCGCACAGTGCTGTGTGCAAGCAGAAGACCACTCGCAACGTTCTTTGTTGTTTGTTGCTACAAACGGTCATCCGTAACGCCACAATCGGGGGTATGTAAACCTGTGAACGAATTCAGAACTTGTTAGCCTAGACCTTCCGAAATAAAATGGGCCATAGCCAAACAATTTAGAGAATACCCTCATGGCGTAACACTTGTGGCGCCTTCGCTGTTTTAATTTAACTGACCAATATTATTTTACATAGCACGACAGCCCCTAGCGGGCCACGGCCTCCACATTATCGACGCTTCACGATCACACTCAGACACACCACACTCGATAGGACTCATCTGGATGAGTGATCACCCCGACGCAGAGAACTCCACCTCACCAAACACAATACTCACAGCAGACAGACGTACATGCCCTCGGCGGGATTCGAACTCGCAATCCCAGCAAACGAGCGGCCGCAAGCCCACACCCTCGACGGCGCGGCCACTGGGATCGGCTTACCTGACTTTATATTGGACAGTAATTTTAAAAAGGCCGAAACAAGTATTTGGCATGTGCCTTCCTACGTTCTACAATAACACACATACTCTTAAGATTTACAGTCGCCCTGCTCGACTGTAGATCCATTGCCAGAATGCAGAGAATATTTATAGTAGGACCTTGAGTAGTAACGGCAGAGTGGAGATGTAAAGTCGGCTTTTAATAAAGTAAAGATGAAGCAATCCCATTACAGGCCTGGACAGGTCCTGAATGTTCGAGGATGTTGAGGCTCCCAGATTTCGAGACCACCGGCACATGAAGGTGGTAAGATTGTCAGCCCTACACACCGACCGCCTTAACCCCCCAGGAAATATTTCTGGGACTCTTTTCTGTTAGATGCTAAGTCGACCCCAGAATTATAGAGCGGCTGGAAGGATTATGTCAGTGAAAAATTCCAATGACAACATCTGAGATCGAACCCGCGACCTTTCGGCTTGTAGCCACCAACCAACTGCGCCACCTTCTGCCCCCTTTCAATACAGTACTGCATTAAAAATGAAAAAATCGTCCTTCAGCGCAGTCCGAATGAAATCCCAGCTGTATTTCTGTTTCCGCCTGAGAACGTATGTCGGACAATATGACGCTTTACCGCATATTTTTGCGTCTGTCTCATAAACGGTAACGTATGGTATGTCTTGTAATGGGCTGGGATAGCTCAGTCTGTATAGTGACTCGCTACGGGCTGGACGGTCCGGGGATCGAATCTCGGTGGGGACAAAATGTTCCTCACTCGTCCAGACAGGCCCTGGGGTCCACACAGCCTTCTATACAATTTGGTACCGGGTCTTTCCCGGGGGTAAAGCGGCCGGGGCGTGGCGTTGACCACCCACCCCCATCTAGCGCCGAGGTTAAAGAAAGAGTAGGGCCATAATTCTACTCCCCCTCTGGGCTTTCGTGGCCGGTTCTAGGATGAACTTTACCTTGACTTACCTTTACCTTTACCCTTATGTTACATCTTGTAGTTTTATCGTATGCGTTGACGCATTTTTGTAAATGTAGATGGGTTTACATGTTAAATGTTTTACTTTGTCCCTCTTTGACCAAAAGTTTGATGCATCGACAGTTGTTAGTCAAAATCTGCACGTCAAAACTCAATGAATATCCATCTAGTGGGAGCCGATTTGTTCTATAAGAACAGCAAATGGACAGACAACGGACGGACAGACATGACAAAACTAACTGTCGCTTTGGGCAATTGCTTTATGCGGGTTTCTAAGAACGAAACTTTCAAGAATACTGTTGCTGTTTTTATGCAAAAACCACGATCGTGACAGCAGTTTTTTAATGTTTGCCATCCCGAAGTGTTTAACATGTGTATAAATATGCAATGATGTGTCAGTCAAACACAACAAAACTTTATTATGTTTATTATTGTATTAGGGCAACATGTTTCGTTTCTTATAGAATCATCTTCTGGCCCTTGTAAGAAAAGTAAGGATCTACTTTCTTAGAAGGGCCTGAAGATGATTCTGTAAGAATAGAAACATTTTGTCCAAGTACATTAATAATCATAATAAAATGTTTTTGGCGTTTTGCTGACCGTGCATCTCAGTATATTTATCTCAGTATTTAACCAACTTGATGCACAAAATTTGTTTCACAATAAGTTTTATTTCATGCCTCTACATGTTTCGAGCATGTGTAATACAATTTTGACCTCCTGATGATGAGCACATATGCTCGAAACATGTAGAGGCATGAAATAAAACTTATTGTGAAACAAATTTTGTGCATCAAGTTGTTTAAATACTGAGATATAATAAAGTTTTGTTGTGTTTGACTGACACATCATTGTATATTTATACACGTGACAGCAATATTGTGTGGTCTTGAAACATATCAGCTGTTTGGCCGTAGTACACATCATTAGGCCTTGTCCATTATAACATCCATGAAACAACAGGCAATTTTCTGCGACTATTCATGTTTAAATGTCACATGCTACAACGTTGCAGGAGATAAGGCACAAGTATAAGACATATTTCCATGGAAACAATTACTGCTATCCTTTTCCAGACCTACGTAAATGCGATGATAATTTAGTGCCCGATATTGTCGAATTCCTGGTAAAGTAATTTTACTTCTTTGTCAGTTTTGAAATATCACTACATTTGCATTTATGAATTCATAAAATCAAGGTCATGTACATTTCCGTATTCATACAGGCATGTTCCACACATTCATATATTCGGTTCCCGTTTACGTCTATCTGCCTAATATAGTATTCTTGTGTGTATGAGTGAGTGAGTGAGTCATTTTTATGTTTATGGTTCCGTGCATCTCAGATCTACGTTAATAATTGAACAACGAGATGAAACACAAAGCAGTCTATTTATTATTATGCAAGTTCACTCCACATGTTTCAGGTGTCAACCACAACCATCATCAGGAGTACACAAAACTGTAACTACAGCCTCCGGTACTGGTCATATTTTTTGTACAGCTACCTCCATCCAACGTGGCCAACTTGGCCGCGTTGGATTGAGGTGGCTGCACCGGAGTCTGTAGTTACAGTTTTGTGTAATCCTGATGATGGATGTGGTTGACACCCGAAACATGTAGAGTGAACTTGCAGAATAATAAATAGACTCCTTTGTGTTGCATCTCGTTCGACAATTATTAATATATGAGTCACATTCCAATTACCATGTGAACAGTGATGTCAGACCCCACGTTCCATTGTCACGAAACATTCTGTTAAACATGAGGTATTCGCTGAGGTCGAAGAAACAGTTGACAATCGAATATGTAGTACAACATAACACTAAAAGATGTCAGCATTCTGATAGATGAGATTAACACTTGGTTTGACCTAGGAATAAAGAAAAACGGGTAAAAAATATCGTGGAGTGTCGCGTGAATATTATTGATGGGATTTAGTGAGTCACACGACAGGTTGCCATGGTTACAGGTCTCATCACAACCTGGTGTATTTGTTTATGTTAGAAGATGATTTGCGTTTTCTGTGAGGTATGCGCTAAGGCAGAAGAAAGAATATTTATAGTTTGGAGTCTGCTCGCAATGAGATAAGATCGAAGGATCAAGAAGAATTTGAGTATCGAGCATGTAATACAATGAAGGGCAGCTGTCCTTTAAAAAATAATCTTTCATTAATGGACGACTCAAAGCGCCGGTAAAATTAGTTTTCAAGTAATGGACGCACGAAATCGTGAAGCGAGCTGTGCACTAGAGCCACTTACCTTACGGTCCTGACGCGATTCACGTTAATCTGTCCTGCAGAAGATGGCATACCTTGTAAAGGGCCGTACCAAAATATTCTGTAGTTTTCGATGGAAAGGCAGTATTTAACAAACCATTCGATCAAGTCGCTTGAAGTCTGGTGTCGAGGTAGATAGTTAACGAACCTACATGGTTTACTCGGTCAGCAGATACAAATACAAATACAATCAAGATGCTTACTTTTGAGGTTATATTGAGCATTGGCCGACCATACATAGAATATGTTCTTAGGAATTTAGTTTGTAATACCGGTTTGCGGTCGGACAGATCTGGAAGGCGCCTAAGGGTTCATTCTTTACTCTCTAAAGAACGCCTAAGAAGGATGCCTTTGGATTGACCAAATACTAGGATCTGAAGGGTTTCGTATATTGTCCATTATATATCGATTCCCACTTACAGTAAATGCCTTTCAAGGCCACACACTTTACTTTCTGACCGGGTCCGTACTAAGGGACGAGACAGCCAGACAGCTGTAAGGGGCACCAACTTGCAAGAGGCGCTAAGGTGCTACTGGAATAATCGGAAATATGGTGCTGGCAAACCCAGGTTTCCAAACAAAAAACAATATTCCCGCGTTCTCAAAAATGTTCCGCCAGCCCTGTGGAATACCGAAAGAGATTAAAAATTTTCGGTTTTGAAAGGTAGCAAATTATTAGCCTGCCTCGCGTGCCTACATAGCGCTGATCGGCCTTGTTTGTTTCTACAAAATGAAGGAAAGATGGTAATTTACGAATTTTCTTAGAAAGTGGTATCTGATAATAGTTGTCGTCTTACTTTAGCAAATGTGTCGATAATTAGTTGCCAGTAATATTAAAATTCATGGTCACCACCTAGACAGAGAGTGCTTAGTAAATACTGTCTAAGTTGTGACAATGAATTTTAAAATTACTGGCAACTAACTAATTTGCCAGCACCATATTTCTGAATTACTTCCCATTATTTTAAATAATTTTATTATTTTGTATGTAGAGGAAATCCCGGCAGTTCCCCACCTTTTCTGTTGCACCAAGCTGTGATTTTTCCACCATGTAAAAGTTGTATTTCAAGTGCCCTAAAGTTCTCGCCATAACAGGCCATGAAAGCCCAGAGAGGGCGTGGCGGTACAGCCCTAGTGTTTCGTCACCTTGGCGCTAGATTAGGGGTGATTGGGTGGTTGAGGTCACACCCTGGCCGCTGTATTCCTGGGGAAGAGGTACGCTACCCATTGTACGGAAGGCTGTTGGGGTCTCGGGACCGTTATGGACAGTTGTAGTTTCGAAACACGAACTGTCCAGCCAGTTGTGAGTCACTATACCGTCAACGCTATCGCGTACGCCAAACTTATGTTTGTCAGGTTAACTTTAGAAAATGTGTGTGGTTCAGGAGCAACATTGCTGAAAGTACGTAAACAGACACGGCAACTTGAATTCAGAGAAACAAAAATTGAGACATTTGTTTTTGTCGAATTTCATTCCTGGTCTATAGTCTCGGACATAAAAAAAACTGATGTTTTCTAATCATTTAAAATTAGCACAAGTTCAAATACCGCACTTACTGAAGTAAAATAGGGCTGCATAATCAGAAGCAAGGCTTTCAATTTCAGCATAATTTCAGTGGTTCCAAACTTTAAATCGGAGGCAATAGATCCATTCCTCTCTAAAAACCGTGGACAGTGTTTACTCTTCTCACTTAAATGTTAAAATTACAAAGACCATTTAATTGCACCAGCTTTTGTGCCGTGTACACGAGGGGACGCGGATAAGTCCTTAGACCGAACTACTTCACGATGTCGTAGGACGGAATCGATAGTGACATTGGAAAAAGGAGTGTGTTCATGTGCCGATTTGCAAGTCTTTTCCTGTTACAGAGGCTGAAAGGAAGCATGTCAGGCTAAGCGCGCGATTTCAACAACATGGAAACGTTAGCTATCATAAAGATTTTTTTCCTGCAAGGCATTGCATTGAGAGAAATTCACGCCATTCTGACAGAAATATAAGGGGTACATGCACCATCATACGCCACCGTCAAACACTGGGAGGCCCAGTTTAAACGTGGTGATTTTTCCACTTGTGATGCGCCTCGTCCTGGACGACCCAAAACAGTGACCACCCTAGAGATTTTTTTTATCTAATTCACGAGCTAATTTTGGATGACCGCCGGATTTCGGCTAAATCAATAGCTGAGCAACTGGACATCTCACGTGAGCGGGTTGGGTTTATCATTCATGAAGATATGGACATGCTGAAGCTCTCTGCGAAGTGGTTCCCGAAATACCTGAACGCGGATCATGAACGTCAACGGTGCGAGTCGTCGGAGTAACGTTTAGAGTCTTTTTGGCACGATCCAAAAGATTTCCTGTCGCGATTGGTGACCATGGACGAAACCTGGTTATATCACTATGACCCGGAGGCAAAACAACAATCAATGGAGTGGCGACATAGCGGCTCACCCCACCCCAAAAAATTCCGACTGCAAAAATCCGCTGGAAAATTCTCGCCTCGATTTTTTGGGATCAAGACGGCATCATCCACATTGCCTATCTTCCAAATGGCCAAACTATCAGCGAGGAGAATTACTCATATCTGCTGGTGTAACTGAAGGACGTTTTGAAGGGAAAAAGCCGTGGGAAAGTCACCAAGTTGGTCTTGTTCTTGTACGACAATGCCCCGGCTCATCGGACACTTGCAACCCAGAAGAAGTTGGCCTACATGGGCTTCCAGTGTCTTGATCACACACCCTATTCTCCGGATCTGGCCCCATCGGACTACCACCTGTTCCCTGGACTGAAAAACAATTGAAAGGTCGCCATTTTTCGTCCGACACAGAAGTCATCGCTACCGCGGGGACGTGGTTGGACGGACAACCTTCTATTTTTTTTTTGAGTGGCTTTCATAAGTTAGAGCATCGGGCTAAGATTTGTATTGAGCTTCGTGGGAATTATGTTGAATATCCCGAGTTTGGTCCCTGTAGCTTGTTTCCTTCCTGGTCGGGCTAAGGACTTATCAGCACCTCCTCGTGTGTGTGTGTGTGTGTTTGTGTGGGGAAGGGGGGGGGGCTGGGATAGCTCAGTCGGTATAGCGACTCGCTACGGGTCGGACGATCCGGGTAACGAATCCCGGTGAGCGACGAGATTTTCCGCACACGTCCAGACCAGCCCTGAAGCCCGCCCAACCTCCTATACAATGTGTACCGGGTCTCTTGCCCGGGGTTAAAGCGGCTGGGGCGTGGCGTTGACAACCCATCCCAACACCGAGGTTAGAGAAAGAGTAGAGCTATATCTCTACTCCCCCCACTGGGCCTTCGTAGCCTGTTCTAGGTTGATCTTTGCTTTTACCATATATATAGTAAGAATTCCTTCCAGTCGTGACTTTTGCGAATACTTCATGTAAAGTTGTTCCTTTAGATGTACAGCGACAGTTATATAATATTCTTTCTTTTTACATTTCTGGAAACATAAATTTTAGATTTGTTACGCCCTACACACCTACTGCCTTTACCCACCAGGAAATACTCCAGGCCTGGGCAGGCCCTGAGAGTTTCAGGAGGCTGAGGCTCTCAAACATCATGACCATCGACACATGAAGGTGGCAAGTTGTCAGCCCTACGCACCGGCCGCCTTGACACCCAGGAAATAAACCTGGTGCTCATTTCTGTTAGAGGCTAAGTCGGTCGGAAGGATTATGACAACATTTGGAATCTTCCGGTTTGTAGCGCAGTGCGTCAACCGAATGCTCCACCGCGTAACCCGATAGGTAAAGATGGAGAAAGTAATTTTGTTTAGCCTTGGAAACGGAACATAGCAAGAAAAGAGAGAGAAAAAATGGAGAAGAATGAAACAAAAAGAAGATAGTAGGAAAACTGCAGATCATGTAAACCAACAAGTTTCGATGAAAGCGATCCTTCGCCGTAAGTTTATGGCTGGGATATGATGCCTCTCAGGTACGGGCAGATGTTCGTCTTGGCGCAACGCGAAAAGGACAATTTGAGAGGATAATAGAAATGGTGACAATTTAAATAAGACTTTATTCGACACTTTTTGTGATATACGCATTTGATACTTCTATCATGGAATAGGAAAGGATTTTCGATTTTTATTTGGGTTTGATTATTTATTACCTTCGAGGGATTGTAAAATTTGAGGACTGCATTTCGCGATAATTTTATTTCAGATTTACAGCAAAATTAACTGAAGTCCAGATACCAAGCACACACCTTTATTTAAATCAAGTGCAATGTGCAGTCAGTGTACATTCAGGGTTCATACAGCACGTCATATTTCCTTGTAAGTGCAAGTGCAAGAATATTAACCATACCCTCTCATGTGTCACCCTTTAACCACAGCTCGTCACAAATTAAGTACTGCACAGTTGGCTCTGTAAGTCCCTCTATGATATTGTGGTTCATATGCCACTGGTAGTCGTGCCAAAATCGAGAGGTACATCGTTAGTGTTTTGGTCGGGACCTATGTCAGGGTAATCCCCGGATGGAGGGCCACGGCCTGGGGGCCCAT
>Ga0131853_10012108_pt1 | contig 15789 bp, 5 predicted proteins | sample TergutLab28metaG_FD_92764 | JGI IMG/M metagenome (GOLD analysis project Ga0131853, IMG submission 92764) | Labiotermes labralis P1 segment gut microbial communities from Petit-Saut dam, French Guiana - Lab288 P1 (version 2) (version 2) | ecosystem: Host-associated > Arthropoda: Insects >...
ATGATGAGCACATGTGCTCGAAACATGTAGAGGCATGAAATAAAACTTATTGTGAAACAAATTTTGTGCATCAAGTTGGTTAAATACTGAGATAAATATACTGAGATGCACGGTCAGCAAAAAGTCAAAAAATCAATTCTGGTTGTTTTTAACAGTCTCTAATTACATTCTTTAAATGTAAGATCGAGAATGTCGTAAATATTTTACCATGTTCAGCCGGAAAACAATTAATTTATAATTTCAATAGATATTCTTATGTGAAAAAAATTCTCGTCACCTAAATGTACGTCGAGTTCACCAACTACGTTTCAAATTGTGTCACTGCATGCAACAGCCTAATGTTATGTTCTTACGTAATTAACTGGATGTTTTCAATCGGTTATAAAAAAAACTGTTAACTGAAAAATGTTACGGAAATCTCCTTAGAAATAAGAGTACATTACAATATGGGTTTATTTACAATATCTTTTTTTAAATCGTTCCACAGACATGTTCTGCCACGCCCTATTGTTCTGTCGCCGTTCTAACCAGGCCACCTTTCAAATTTAACTCAGAGCGGGAACTGATGAATTATGTACAAAAAATAATAATAATTCCAATTTTTTTTTCTCCCTTGCATCAATAAAATATTCATACTTTTCCACATTAATTCCGCTATGATAATTCAGATTACCTGCTCCATTAAACCACATTTCCAAATATGAAATAACATATTTCCTCAGGGCACAGCATAATCAGCGCTTTTCCTCACCTACAAAAATCTTGTGCTTCTGCGTCCTTGATGTCAACAAGAACAGAAGATTGTACCCTGATTGTCACAACGCTTCCTTGCAGCTCTGTATGCTTCAGCAAATTCCTTGTTCATTTTACGCAACTAGAAACCTCACCGTTGCAGTTCTCTTAAAATACGTTTAGGTGCTTTGACGATGTTCCTAAAAGCGTCTCTCTTCGCGATGTCCCTCAGCTTGCTCATACGACCCCCCCCCCCCCCAAACACCTGTCCGCGCCGAAAAACTACGCCTCCGCTAGGCTGATTTTCCTGAAATTTCATATCGAAGAACTTTTATTGCCTGTTGAGCAAACTGTGGGAAATGTTTGACTAAAATGCGACAAAAATAACGGGCACTTTACAAAGAGATCTACTTAAAATGTATAATTTGTCAGTCGCTTGATATTTCTTTAGTCAGTCAGTCAGTCAGCTGATGATTTGTTAGTCGGCACTAACTTTCTACTCTGGAAACAGAAGAACGAAAATTCAAAAGAGCAGTATCGAAAAACATTCGAAGTGAGTTGGCGTGTCGTACTGGAAAATAAATTTAGTCAAATGCATGATCTTGTCTTGTTGCCACCTCAGCACAGCAACACCTGTGTGCAGCTCTAGTGATGCTGAAACTTTACTAAACTTGAAAAACTCTGAAGTTTCCCCTCTCAAAGTTGTAACGGTGTCACTACAGGGCTAACAGTTTTCTTTATGGGAACACACAGGCAACCCGCAGGTAACTTACAAATTAGTTTTATGTTTAATCTCAAGTGTCAACACAACAAGGAACCTGCTTCGCTTCGCTTCGAAGTCCTGAGTTACGGAACGCATTTTTTTCCACCATCGCACAGCTTCATTTTCAACCTACGTTCCCAGGACACCGTAATCTGCGTTTTAGTGTAAAACATTTCCTCATTTCCACAAAAAATATTATAAAATTACCAAGAGGCCATGGAAATCAGGCCAACTGATTGTGGGGATGATGATGATGGGACTTCCCACTCTCCAGGTCCCATCAAGTCCCGTCTCTTCTCGCAAACAGTCTAACGTGCCCTTTCGAAACACATAGTGGCCGAACCAATTTACGGTAGAACACCCGAATTTTATCAGATAGTAAGTCTGACTGTTCACTTACCTAAGTCGTCCACCTCGCAAGGCAGTACCAAAGTGTCGCCAATGACTGCTCGAAACGTCTGACCGTGAGAAAGAAACCGCGGTGCCATCGTCACATCAATCGATACTCCTGAAAAGCAGAAATAACAACACACTGACAGAAGGATACAGAGTATCAGCAACAAAAGTATTAACACTCGTCGGTTTCCTGCAGTATTAATATTTCTCGTATCGGGTTTTATTTTTTCGTCATCTTTCGCTTTTACATTTCATCGATAACTTATTATTTACATTGTTCTAAAGTTCTGCACAATAAAATTTAGCGTATTGCAAAATTATTTATTTTCACTCATATTTTCAAATTCAGAACTTATTCAGAGCACTAGAAGCTGGGTTTTCTTAAAGGGATCAAAAATAAAATCAAGATCATATGAAAACTGGTTACGTTTTTAAACCCTCCCCCACGCATCTCTGTGTCTATGGTTCTCACACGAGTGTGGCTCAAGAATTAAGTCTTTTGAGATGTAACCAAACGACAGATCACATTCACACCCCCCCCCCCAGCACAAATAAATCTTCACTAATATTCAGGGTCGGTCTTAGAGGCGAGAGAGCGGAGGGGCCGTCCAGGGCGCCACAAGTTTGGGGGCGGATTGTAGAAGACAAAGGTGAAAAGAACGAAGGTTGGCGAATCTTACCTGTAATTAATTACGGTCTTCAACAAGCGACCCATTTCCCCGACACTTCTGGTTTTTTACTTGAACACTCTTGTATGCTTTTACATCAGTTTAAACGCCCTTAGGGGCCATAACATGAAAGAACACAGCAGAATACTGTGGTGTGAACGAAACGGAAATGGACGAAGGTGATGGATAAAAATACATTTTTTTTTTGATTCCGCAGACTGTGCATGTGTCAAAAATAAATGTTTGAATTTAACAGGGCAGTCATAACTGAATTAAAGCGGCGGTTTATAGCGACCATCGCCCTCTCATTTATCACACCTCGACTCCACTTCAAAACACCTTCAGCTGCGTAAGTTGACAAATGCACCATGCTTCCGGAATAACTGGAACATATCCCAAACTCTGGGATTTTTATCCAAAACGCTCTGTCATGGAAAAAATGGATTTGTGTTATTTTGAGAACATCCAATTTCCTCTTAAATACATTTCTTATCCCTTTCTACGTGACATGAAACCGAAATAAGGCAGCTCTTCTTACAGCTTGTTAAATACATATTTTTCCAAACATTAGATACCTCATATCCAAGGCAATACAACTCATTTTTTACATAGGCATCCACATTTTAAGGTTTACGTGTTTATTAAAAATAACATTAAAACATTATATAAGGACAGGTTGGTCTAGAATTGTGTGCAAGATGTATTTTACTCGGGGCACAAAGATGATTAGACCGTCCGTGCAGCTACCGAATAAATTTTCCTCAAAACTACCGCAACCACAGCAGGAAAAGGGGGTATAATTACTTTCAGAGCTTTAACCTTTTAATAAATTATTTACGGCGAATGAAGGAGTTTCCAATATAAACACGCGTAGCAACGAATTCCCAACAGCCAACTAGAGCAAAGGCATGCACGATGTAGGGGACAAAACCTTTAACAATGAACATCCCCTTACGAAAAAAAACCTAGTGCCCACTGCTTGTCTCTACCGTTGTATCCTGCGCGGACCCGGTGGGGAACGTATCTTGAGTATTGTTCCAGGAGGGACGGAGCTCGGAACTCAGGTTAAGACGGGGAGTCGGGCAGACCGCACACACTCTCAATAATCCCCAAGTAGAGTGTGCCGGAGTTTCATTATGCGTAATTAGAGAATAATTGCAGTTACAACTGAACTGTATTGGTGACAAATCTCGCCAGCGGGGCTCTTCATTACTGTTAACACTCACTGATCGTCCAGCTTCATTCTCTGTTGCTCAGCCAATGTTCGAGATACACAACAGACTCGAGCCGGAGCACAAGGCAATTACTGTTACAGACGTCAACCCGCACATGGCTCGCGCGATAAACATTTAGCGAGACCACTTATAAAAAAAATATTGAAGGAAATTGTATTCTTCCCACCCCTGGTCTGCTTACTAAGAAATGGAAGCGTAAACAAATAGTATGAGTTACAGAAAGGTGAGAACTTAAGTATAACAAAATTAAGCTTATGACTTACATACAGTACATACAACAATCCTGGAGAGAGAAGAAACAAAAGAACAAAAAAATTTAATGTGTATCAACTACATAACAATGCAGTAAAACTGATAGCCCATAATGCAATAACGTCTGACAGCCTACACTATTTTAACTACTTAGAGTTTGGTAAATCTTGTATATGAAGAGGGATTTTGTTGTAGTGAGTGACTGCAGTGACAGTTGTGACGAAGGAGCAAACGGCTTCAGCTCCTGTCTTCTTTTTGTCTGTCCTGAAAATCTTCAGCTGTCGCCAATATTACAGCGATGCATGAAGGATGGCAAACAGTGAGAGCAGCAGTGAGGTCGTGTGGAGAAAAGTCAACTAGCTCACTGTTTTATCTGCTGTCAAGGTTCCTAGACTTAAAAACACGTGGTATCAAAGTTGAGTTGCTGAGATGACGTGGGTAGCTTTTATACAGCGAAACTGAGTTGCCAAGATGACGTGGTAGCTTTTATACAGCGAAACTGAGTTGCTAAGAAGACGTGGTAGCTTTTATACAGCGAAACTGTGTGAATAGGTCCATTACTGACTGGAACAAGCTACCTGAAGGGGCGATAGGGACTTCCCACGGTAACAGGCAATTTTCAAACCGAGGGTTAGGAAAGTGAAAACCAGTGAGGGGAAGTGAAGTCGATAAAAAGTAAAAAGTAAAGGAAAGTGAAGTGAAGGGAAGTGAGTTGTAGATATGAAGAGCAGAGTAAAATGAAGTGAAGGGTTGATAAAATACGTGAAAAAAAATAATAAAAAATAAAAAGTGAATGGAAGTGAAATGGTGAGAGGTTCTTTAGGGCAGTGAAGGGGTTCATTATTTTGGAAATAAGTTTGGAGATGAGAATTGTACTGTGTCTAGTTTAGTGGTGTGAGGTGAAATAGAACTGTGGGAAATGTAAATGGGTTAAGCCAAATGAGAGGGCAGTGAAGTGTAAGTGAGAGGAAGTGAAGAGTCGATAAGTGTAGTGAAGAGTGATGAAGTGTAGCGAAGTGTTGCAGTGTAGTGATGGTCTTTGTATTAAGGTGTCCAACATTGTTTTGTAGCTGTTATACTTCCAGCGTGTAAACTGACGCCCTTGAGACAATAAGAAGTGCCGTCTACGCTCTTCTGGGTTGTTATGTGGCGTATGTTGGTAACTGTGTACAGACATTTTGGAACAATGCGTAACAACCCATAAGAGCGACTACCTAATTTACGCTGCGGCAGAAGCCTAAAATCTCGCATTATACAATGCGTTAGAAGAAATAGTCCTCAACAAGTATGTCTGTTTGTATTTAAATAAGCCAAATTCATTTCTTCGGTTCCATGATGAAAATTATTCCACATACACTCACGACGCATTTCACGTAAAGCAGATAAGACTCCAGTAGTCTCGGCGGCGCTGGGGCCCCGTGGGTCAGGAAACCCCTAACGTACAGTAAACTTTAATTATTTGTGGGTTTCACCTGACAGGCTTCCGTTCCTACGACAGAATACAGCATTCTGCATGCCTGTTATGAAATCTGGAGTAACGTTCCCAGTATTCATGAAAGGGCCCCCTTCTATTGTGTCACATTAGGTGTGGGTGTACGACCGTTTATCTACGCCACTGGTTACTCCATTTGTTAAGCTTCAGGAATGACATTTCTTGTCTTTTTCCATATTTCTAATGTCTTCATTTTTCATACGGTATATCACTGTGTTCACATCCCAGTCGTCTGCAACAACATAGCCGACCAGTAACAGGTCATTTCGCAGTTACTACACAGATGATGGATGACACGTCTGTATCGTTGGCAGTCCTGCTGTCACTCGGCTATTTAAAAAACTTCTTTGTGGTTTCAAAGCCAGGGTAAAACAACTTAACCTCTTTAAAATAACGCAAACTATTATTCATCCGTCCTCAGTATTCCAACACAGTACGGTTCGTTTGAGTTCCAGCACACTGATTGCTGAACCAAATTCCTCTCACGCCCATCCATCGCACTCTGCATCTACGAAAGGACTAAATTATGGTGCAGAATATCCCAGGAGAGGCACCAATTTCATCTGCAACACCCATGTAGTTGCTGAAATACTAGATTTCTAGTAAGAGACTTAAGGTACGCCGATGACACGGTTATTCCCTTTCCAGACAGTCTGACAGCTTAAAAATCCCCAACGTTTGTGAAGTGTGACATGCGAGATTGGATTATGTAAAAAGAATGGAAGGAAGCTTAAACCCCTCCAAAGGAACCCAAAATATCTAAAAAATGTTTCTGTGATTTTATATTAAGAATAAATGCCCAATGATTGAGTCTAGCTCTTCCTGGGGCTTAAATGAGTATGATGTCCGACACTAGACGACAAATACACAATTATAAAACGTTTGTAAGCCTCCAGGGCAAAGAATTTCCAAAATTATAGTAATAATGTTTACACACCAGCGGTAAAAATTTTCAGAATTTATTTTGAGTTGATACAAAGTAATCGCAAGAGAAGGAATCAAAAACACAATTCTGCTTTGACCACTCCATATTCGAAGTAGCCATTTAGCTTAAGAAGTATAAGAAATCCATAAGGTAAATAAAATAATAAAAAGAAGGAGTAAGGTTACGAATGCAAATGTAACATGGCTAAAAACTGAATCGCTTGCAATAAATATAAACACGAGAGACAAAGTACGTGTAATGTTATTCTGCGGAGCGTTCGCGTAATGTTTATACCTCCTCGGCCACCCTAAGAACCCAATACTATTCCAACCCAAGACAGCGCCTCTGTGGTCGTTTAATGTCGCCAGCAACAGTTAGTTAGGTCTCCATGTGAAGTGCCTTACATTCTTCTCCAACTTTAGGTAAATATCGCTTTTAGACAGATTTTCATGAAAGTCTCCAATATTAGATTTCACGGAAATCCGACCAGTGGGCGTCAAGCTGATACATGTGTGCAGACGGAGAGATAAAACGATATGACGGAGCAACAGGCGCTTTTCGCAAATATGCGAAGTCGCCTGGAAAGACAAGAAATTATGTGCCGGCCCTTTGACATCTCAACCTTCACATTAACCAATTGTGAGGCCTTTCAGTAACAGACATAATACACTGCTGTGGAATTACATCAACAGCAGAGGGTTTATTTAAATAGACAATATAATGGATAGGGTTAAAGACAGAAGACAGGTTGGAAACCGCCTGTTGCTAAATTCCTGTTACCGCTGTGTAGAAATGATGGAAGCAAAACCTGCAGTAACTCTGTGAAACGTATGTTGTGCAGCTGTCTCTGCTCTGCCCTTCAACAACCCCAAAATCGCTGTAAGGGAAAATGTGTTTTGTACACATAACATGAAGCGGACATTTTAGCTATGGGGCAGCAGTATTACGGGGGAAAAAGCAATGACATCATTAACTTTTCAACACTAGTAAGAAATTATTACATTCCGGTGATATGGAAGATTCACATATTCGGGAGACACCCACATTACGAAGGAAAGAAAAGAATTTGATACCAGAAATACAAGGGGAAAAGTATTTCCTCAAAAAGTGAAACAAAGGTGAAGCAATACCTTTCCAGTAGATTGAGGCTCCCGGATTTCGAGACAGTCGGCACAAGAAGGTGGTAAGTTTGTCAGCCCTACGCACCGACCGCTCCAGGAAATATTCCTGATAATCATTTCTCTTAGAGACAGAATCGACCCCAGGGTCATAGTACGGCCAGAAGGATAACGTCAACAAAAAATTTCAATGACAATATCGGGAATCGAACCTGCCACCTTCCTGCTCGTAGCACCGTGTCTCAACCAACTGAACCACCGAGTGTCCCCCCTCGAAGAGTACGACTTGAAATTTATTATTTTTTCAGCGTTGGGAAAGAAGGTATTTAGAGTAATATAATTACCAGAGATTAGAATCCACAGGTAACGTCACGACTTTATAAAACATCAGAAAATTATCACACATGAAATAGGGATAGCCAATACATAAAAACATAGTAATAAAACAATGATAAGCGTAGGTATAACGATCAGATTATAGCAGTACCCGGTGGCTATACATATTGACATTTTTTAAAACCGACAGTTGAAATAACAACGCTCCTGGCATTTCAACCTCCGAATAGAATGACAAAAATTAGATAATAAAATGCATACCATCACCTTAAAATAACACACATAATTTCAGTATTTCATCAGACAGACGCATATAACGAAAGTAGCTTATTTAACCTCTTTACTATTAGGTGTTAATCAAAGTCTAAAATACTACTGCGTTGGCATTACCACTCGTCGACTTGAAAAATGTCTCCTCGATTGCCTGTATCTATCGAAATAGTTTGAGATAAATTTAAAGGTGTTACAAAAATAGTTTCGGGGTTGTTTGATCGTGCATCTTCCTCGTGAAATAATGTGAAATGCCAACTTCATGCAATAAGGTAATTTTATTGGCGTATTCTTAGCTCGACATGTTTCGGGTACATACGCCCATCATAAGGAGCTTTAGACGTCGAGTTGCAGCATATGGTTTTCTGCACGAGTTTTTGGATGGGTGGTGGTGTTGAGAGCCGCTGCCTAGGTCGTGTGTACTCTCAAGACCACCACCCATCCAGAAACTCGGTGCAGAAAACCATATGCTGCAACTCAACATCTAATGCTCCTGATGATGGGCGTATGTACCCGAAACATGTATAGCTAAGAATACACCAATAAAATTACCTTGTGGCATCAAGTTAGCATTTATCATTATTTCAAAAATACTTCCCTTAATACTGTATGTAATGCACAGATGTTGGCAATAATGAAATCCATATTATTCTTTTATCAGAGTCTCGCTTTTCCTTGTCAAGATAGGAGTGACACATTGCAGTGAATGCATACTTTCTGTTACATACGGTACAATACAGAGTGATTCTAAACAGTCATCACTACGAACTTTACAAGCTATAATAAATGCGCCCTGCACTGCACGTTTGTATTTCACGTAAAATTAATTCGAAGACAAGTAAACTCTTTATCAACTACTGGAACGCATTATTGAATGGGGATATTATTTTTCCGTCCTCAGATGTTTGTGTAGATACTGACACTACAAATATTACACTATCAAGAGTACTCAAATAAAGCGATGGCAGTCTGACTTAATTCCAAATCATAAATGCTATAAAATTTCAGTAATCATGTAAGCTGTTACAGCAAACATTTTTTTTCACAATGTGGATACTAATTTGCTTATATTCACTAATATGACAACAACAACAACAACAACAACACACATCGTCATGTATTCGACACAGTGTGTTTAATACAGCAGTATAACTTTCCCTGTTGCTTTAAGGGTAAGAAATTCTAACTTCCACGCCAAAGTAAGAATATGATATTTCAGAACAAGTGGTTGAAGGAAGTGATTACGCCTAAGAAGCCGCATTTTGCAGACAATTACATAGTGATAAGCATCGAGGTTTGTAGACCTATGCCCTTATTTCGATAAGTAAGGTTAGGAAGATCAAATAAAGGCACGCAAAGTATTAGAGACTTGAGACAGGCATACAAATTTCTAATTTATTGGTCAATTTTCCTTTATGTCTGTGGGTGTAACTACTAACACCGGGCTTTTGCCACTGCACATACATTACATTTAATTCTAGTACTAAAATGCATCTAAATTAATTATTACCTTCTGTCAGGTGTTAAATCACATTCAAGTTTATACATACTAATAGACCTACATTTCTAATTGCAATTCCCCTTTTCTCATTTCCCCCACTCTGAGCACAGGGTGTTTCATTTATTTTCGCACTATCCTTTTGTTTTGTATAAAAATTTACCCATTTTTTAAAATCTACTACCTTATTACAGTTAATTATTTTCTTATATGTTATTTATTCTATCACTTATACCTGTTTACCATCTAAATATATCCTCTCCACCTCCGTGCATTATATTTTAGTAATACATAAACCACATTTATCTCCTCGTTACGCAGGTACGCACTTCCCTTTTACTAACCTATTATTTACCTCTTTTTCCCACATTCCCGTTATAAACCACGTACACCCAATTCCTTCATTCGAATTACACTAACCTGCAAAAATATTCTCTCCCCCACTTTTGTTCCACTTTAAAGTAGGAGACTAAAGACTTCTTTTTTTCATGTTTTTACCTCTTTCACTGTCTTCGAATATCATTACATTTGGTTTTAATTATTTTAAATACATTTCTTCGAATCTCTCCCATCTCTGTAACCAAATGTAACCCAGCCCAATTTTCCACAATTCGTCACCTAGGTTACGTGCCAAATTATCGCATTTCGGGTTTCCTAACTTCCACTTATGATTGGAGAATATAAATTTGGGACTTTACTCTGCAAGAAATGTACTAAATAGTGTAGGATCTTAGGTTCGACTACGTTAGTTTTACTTATAGTTTTGTAATAGACTGATTGTATAATGAAAAAGGAGATAAAGAAACTACCACTTACAACAGCATCTTAGCAATTAATCTTTTTCCATTTACAAAATCCTGCACCAGCATAGAAGACGGACATAAACCACGTTAATCGAAAAACCTGCGTTAAAAATTCTATAAGCACAGCCTAGGCCGAGATGGGATCATGGCTGTTAAAGGATGAGGCGTGAATACGTGGAGTAGATTCAGTGTCGGGCTATTACGAACACGCAAGAAAATCTTCAGACTTCAGATAGGATGGCGTCAAGAAAAATTTGCATTGCAACAAATATCTTAAAAGGCTAAACACTATCTATTTCTATGATTCTACCGGTCCTTCCTCTTTTACAAACGTTGCATTCTCTAGTGTTGACAAACACCTCTCGGTATGGGCATATAGGTGCTTCTCTCTACATTCCCTTGTAACCATGCGGTTGTAAACAAGTTGCGTTGAACGATGAGTCGCGTGAAAGCGAAACGTGGGAACAGCGAAATTCGAGGAAATGAAATATAATCCAGCTCTTAAATGCAGCAACCGTGCTACCGAGCAACAGAGCCATATCACAAGCTCACTGAAACGCTCCATATAAGCCAAGCGAAGTGCTTGCTTGCTGCAGACACGTGCACGTATCCTTGAAACGAGTCTGAGATTGAATTCACTTTGTATACTCCTATTTTATTTAATGGCAATACATCAACCACTCTTACTTTATAGCGTACAATGACAAGATGATTTTAAATGATGATGATGATGATGAACGTAGCGTGAAGTAGCTGTAATTAGCTCCATTAAAATCCTTCGTGAGAAGCTAACAGTCACTTAACTGTTAAAAAATTTTATGTTCCTTAGGAAGTCGGATATTCCTTATAGTGAGAACTAAGTTACTAGCATCGGTGCGTCTGGAGATTCCGTTCTTGAGGAATACGACGCTGTGTCGTTGGGTGTAAATAAACCGACGTTTTCAAGAACCACAAAGCACTACAATACAATGAAACATCGGGAACTATGCCCCCGACCACACGGCATCACACACAAGGACAGCTGAAACTTTTCATTGCCGTGTGTTCTGACCTCGCCACTAATTTTTTCCTTTGCCAGGTGAAGCCAAACTATATTAACTCACATAATTTTTCGAAGATATACTTTAATGTATTCCGCCCATTAAGTATATGAGGAACTCTTCAAAGCACTCTCTGCCCTTCAGGATTTAAAACTATAAATGTGTATGTTTTTCTATACCATCCATTGTTGCTACATATCCTGTCCATCTTATTTCCTTTAAATTTTTAGGCGCGTTTGCAAAATTGTAAAAAGTGACTATGAGCTCCGTAATGTTTGTCCGTCTGTTTGTCTGCCTGTAGTCTGTCTGTCTGTCCGCATAGAACAACTCGGCTCCCCCAGGGCGGATTTTCATGAAATTAAGTATCCGAGGATTTCTCGAAAATCTGTTGACAAAATTGAAGTTTCGTTACTATCTGAAAAGCATGACGGGTATTTCACATCAAGACATACGTAAACGTATCACAATACCTCGCAGAATTTTTCTCAGAATAAAAAAAATTCAGATACATACTGTAGACAAAATCAAAACATTCATTCTTTTTAGGTAATTCTTTTTTTTCGAAAGTCGTGCCGTTTACGACATAACGTGGCAATATTTGGTATAGCCAGTCATGCCATCGACATCAATATGATGCTGCACAGAAAATATGAGATTCACAAACCGGATAACTAAAGCAAAAATACACAAACACACACACGCACGCACGTACTTACATATTTAATACTTACTGCTTTTACACGTCAACAAATGTTGCAATGATGCAACTCAGTGTTAGGTAACACGGTCATTGCATGTCTTGTGCGCCTTTACTGACAGCGTATGGTGAAGATTACGCATACAGAAATTAAGTTCCTTGTATAGAGTTGTCTCGAGTCTCCCATTAATTCGTCACTTGTAAGTTAGAAATACTGTCTTCAGCGTCCTTTTCTCAAGCAGTCTCAATCTGCATCTTCTTAGAGAAGAAACCCAATGAAAGATCGAACAGTGACACAACACATTAGAAACACACAGCTCCCGCGATGACTGCAGACCTTGGAGGAGGTGCCGCAGATCTGTGAACTGTGACTCTTATGGAGCGAAAGAAATACTACACGCAGCCACACAAATTACCATAAAATTTAAAAAGAAACACACACACAATTTTAGGCAAGTTGAAAGCGAACATTTTAACTTGCAAGAACGAACATCGTGTTTCAGTCCTTAGAAATTTGTGCTTACATCTGTATTAATTGTAGTGCTTCAGTGCTCATTTTTAGTCAAGTCAATCACGTCTGTTTTAAATTAAAGCATAAGGCACTATATTCATAACAATCGTTTGCAACAATCAACAGCCAACTGGATGAATCTGCGAGTTCTTTACACAGAAGTACATACGTAAATCCAAAAATTTCCGCCATGATTTTTCTCAAGATACTTCCCTAAGTTCTGTCACTGCTTAGTGTGCAAGGAAATTTGTCACTGCGTATAATGATGATGATGATAATGATAATAATAATATTAATAATAAATACAGATAGCGTACTGTGCATGGCTACAACAGATCGGTAGATGAATTAAATCTGAGAAGACAGAAAACCAAATCGTTTAAAATGTGTAATATTCCAGTAAAGAGCAAAGGTATGATATTAAAATTGCGTTCATGACGTAAATAAGACCACGGTAAATTAGGCAGCCGTTCGCAATAGAGCAGTTTGCTAAGTATAAGACGTATATATATATATATAACCATGATTTCTTCGTTTATTTTATACGCGTTCACAGAGGATGTCTTAAGAAAGGGATTCTGTGCAGACCAGTTACGCCTAGCAGAAGTAAGGATTTAAGAAGCTACAAATTAAGGACACTTCTCATAACATATTACTGTAGTGATTAAATCAGAAACCCTTTTCATGGTTGGTAGTGTAGCTAGGAGAAATGAAACCGTTCCCCAGTATCTACACGGGAACTATAGGACAGATGACGTCAATGAAGTACAATCGCGCGTTATAACAGTAGACATAACATTAAGTATGAACAATACACACATTAGCCCTTCAGTACCTTGAAATTAGAAAAAAGATAACTGGGTAGATCAAATTAAAGATGGATAGACTAACACTTAAGAAGAATGAACAAGCCAGATACTCACTTATACCCCGCAGCTACTGATAGTGATAAAATCAGAAATTCTGAAAACAAGAGACTATTTAGGACACTGTAGGTGTAGATTAGGAAATAATATTAAAATGGATCTTAAATATGTAGCGTGCGGGCGGGTGTTTTTGATTAAATTCGCCCAGAATATGAGCACTTAATTGGATGTGGTGAAAAACGTACTGAATGTGTTAGCAGGCGAAGAATACCCTGAACAGATAGGCAACTACCAGCTCTGATTCATGACGTTCGTTATATCACAAAACTTTATATCCACTCGTAAAGTGCAGCGCATCACAATTTTCTACATCACTGCCTTATAACATTCAACTGTTGGAGTTGCTGTTCATTGCAGCTATCCATTCTACCGTCGGTATGAATACTGTACATCCATCTGCTTACATACGAGTAGGAGGCAATCCAACGGCCTGGCCACTTTAAGGGATCAACAATTCTTAACCCCGGGATAAGAAAGAGCGGTAATAGGGGTGCTTAATGACAGCCATGTGATTAATCACGTGATATAATCACGATCAAGAGACTGCTCTTCCATCCCTACTCTCCCTACAGACCATTATCATCAGCGGCAGATGCCATTTTCAGCGTTCAGAACTCAACAAATAACCTTCATTTCCGGAGCCAGTTCAATATACAGAGCGTCGAGGTTTAACCATGCCTTGATGTTTACACAAGAATGACTTAACTCCAATCTAATGAACCTACAGTGACAGTGAACAGGCATCGAAAAGTGCGGCTACTTAACCTTCTGCTCGCAATAAGTGCATAAGAAGAATTAGAGGTACAGCTCCACACAATCTCAACCTCGGCTTTAGATTGTGGTGAGTGGTAAGCTACAAACCTCAGTCGCTTTACCTCCAAGGACATATGCCCCAGTATTCACTGAACTGTGGACCGGGTAGCTCAGTCGTTATAGCGAGACTACGAGCTGAACGGTCCGGGATCGAATCCCGGTGGGGACGAAATTTTCCGTCCGTCCAGACCGGCCCTCCCACCCAGCTTCCTGTACAATGGGTACCGGATCTTTCCCGGGGGTAAAGTGCGGCCGGGGCGTGCTGCTGACCACTCATCCCCTTCTAGTGCCGCGAGTCATGAAAGAGTAGAGCTATACCTCTACCCACCCTCTGGGTCACGCCGGGCCTGTAACGGGATCACTTTACCTTTTTTTTACCCATTGAACTGCAATGTGGATGGACCTCAGCGCTGGACTGGATGTTTTGCAGGAGAGATATTTTAGCCTTGTCAGGAATCGATTCACGATTCTAGAGATTACCTCAAGGGTACTGGTTATATTCCACCGGGCTTAACATTCAAGAACTCTGCTTTTTGTTTTAAAGTATTTTGCTTGTTCCATATGATTCTCATAAAAATGCATCCTTCTGCTGTATCCATTCAGTTTCACGGCTTACGTACTAAGTGTGGGTGTGGTACTGTGCTGCCTGCCCATGGCCAACACACAACATTGGGATGGTGTCAGATAATTGTAAAAATATGGCGGATTAACAATTAGAAATCGGCATCAGAAGAGTGTGAGAGAGTCATTTGCTCCGGTGCACCTTCGTTCAACACGGCATCGCTCAGGAGTGAACATTAGGCTCCGCGGTTCGCGGCCAGAGGAGAGCTAACTGCCTTACGGCACGACACTGTTTCTCATAACAACAGCGAACGTTTCCACGCATAACATTAACATGTTAAACATCGGAAATGGACAACAAATATATTTTCCGTGAAACAGGAAACGTTTTAAATTTTAGTCTCATAAAATTCAGACTTCGAGGATTCAGACATAATTCATGACTATAAATATATTCAATAAAAAGTTTTCTTTGAAATTTTAGTCTTGAGTTTTAACAAACTCCTTGGAGGCGAGTCACTGACAACATTATAGCCGCTCGGCTGCCCATGGATACCAGATCCTTATTACTCTGCTGAAAACAGCCTTCCACTGGGCACTATACTTAGCCAGTGTAAATCTAATACCCACACACTAAAAACTAAACTAAACTCCGTGGCCTTAGTCCGCACGCGAACTATACCGACAGAGCGGCCGCCGCCGGTCGGCGAAGTTAGTGCCAACTTTTGCGGATAGAGGGGTGTCACGTGGTCA
>Ga0131853_10012109_pt1 | contig 15789 bp, 11 predicted proteins | sample TergutLab28metaG_FD_92764 | JGI IMG/M metagenome (GOLD analysis project Ga0131853, IMG submission 92764) | Labiotermes labralis P1 segment gut microbial communities from Petit-Saut dam, French Guiana - Lab288 P1 (version 2) (version 2) | ecosystem: Host-associated > Arthropoda: Insects >...
ATTTTTTTTATTGCTGTACCACCCCAAAAAAATACTACTTTCTTTGCTTTAGAAAAATTGCCCCCCCGTCCTCCGGCGTGGATGTGAAAAAAGGTTTCTCCCCCCCCCACCCCCCCCCCCCCCCCAAGTATAGAACCATATATATATATATATATATATATATATTTATTATTAACAACAAAAGGTTGTTTTGTGTTGATTTCACACTATGAATAATCAGTGTTAGAACAGTTTTATCCGGAAAATGTGAGGTATGCAGAGTGAGATTTGCTGAGACGATACACAGCCGTCCTAGCTAACGGAGATTCTCGCCATTCGTGATGACACACCATTATTTGGGTCACTCATGACCATGTTTACGGTACGCTGTTCCTCATCACGCACGTTTCTTCATTAATTACCTCTCTGATTTATTTAAATACTTTGCCATTTTCTAGTTAAAATATGAACCCTCAATTTTTGAATCTTGCACTTGCACTTAACAAATACACACAAACATTTTGAGTCATACCCCTGAGTAGTGACAAATGCTGTGAGCATTTCAGTATCTCTGGCCTTGATATGAAGACACTTTCAATGGATGCCTGGTAGATTTGCTTCAAACACCACATAATACACATGCTTACAATGTAGTTTGATATTGTAACTTGCAAAGTTAAACAAATGACCAATATGGGCATTGCAGTGTAATTTCTGACAGTGCAAGATGTAACAATTCTTACATTAATAAAACTTTGGAATTCCAACAATTAAAATGGATGCATTTTGGTGATGCTGAGTATACAAGCATTGTTTAGAAAGTGTCTGTAACTTAATTACTTGAGTTTGCACTGTTCCGTTTGTATAAGTTACGGTATTTGGTTTGGGATGAGACAAACATCAGTTTCAATGGTGAAATTATAATCATATGTTATGAAGCTTTAGTTATGTGCTTATTTTCTGGTTATTGTGGTTCTGGTTCTCACAAACAGTGCAATTTTATGATTTCACATATTCTTGCATGTGAACTCTCTTATTACGACATTGAACCATGATATTTATCTCAGTATTTAACCAACTTGATGCACAAAATTTTTTTCACAATAAGTTCTATTTCATGATGAGCACATGTGCTCGAAACATGTAGAGGCATGAAATAGAACTTATTGTGAAAAAAATTTTGTGCATGAAGTTGGTTAAATACTGAGATAAATATGCTGTGATGTATGGTCAACAAAACATCAAAATTGAACCATGAATTGTTTGGATTTCACTAACAGAGAGGAGATGAAGATTTATTTGTTTCTGGACAGTTATTGTTCCAAAATTGAATGTTTAATCTTCGTAACAGGATATTAGGTTGGAGGTAGTGAATTATTTGTAGTATAATCAGTTATTAATGCCATTATAACTGCAACAAGAACATCAGTAAATTTTTAGAACAGAAGTTTTGGCATTAGTTATAATTTTGGCATTATAACAATGGGCACTGCACATTGGGAAGAATTTTATTTGTTTGATGGAACTGTTGACGTACATAACCTCACTGTGCCTGACAGTGATGCCCACTGTTACATGTGAAATATAGACGGGAGGAGGGGGGAGGGGGGTGTGTGTGTGTGCAAAAATGTTAAATGGAACCTTGACTATTTTGTGGAAGTTTACAGGAGGTGTATGGTTTTGGTTTCAACAGACTTGAAATGTGGTGAAAGTCACTGAGGATTTTTGTTGTCCTGACATGAGGAAGGCTTCTTTGTTATGAGCACAGTGGCTCTGAATTTTAATGTTGTTCATTTTCACATTATGACGTGTCACCAAGTTTAAGTTGGGGGGGAGGGCGAAAAGGACCCCTATACCGCTTTTGTTGTAATATTTACTGTGAGTGCCATTGTCAGCATTACTGGAACAAACAAACTTCATCCAGACATGTACTGTCCGTAGAATTGTTTTGGCCCATAAGAATATGTATGCTTAAAAACCTGCTTAAATTTGCAGTCTTAAACAAATACCTTGTGTACTGTTGGTTTCGCCATGATTGTAGTTGCTTTGGTCGAACCATAAAAGTTCAGCATTATACGTTAAACTTGATCTTAATCAGATAGCTTGTGTGTATGGTTGTTATCTAAAACCTGTAAGATTTAATGTTGACCTTTTTGAATGACACTTTTGTTGCACTGCCTCACTTTGATGACAAAGGTTGCCACATTTCTCACTTACCAGTATTTCCAAAAACACTTTTTAAATATATAAATGTGTATTATCTTTCTGGTGCTTTGTGTTTGCACTTTTCTCCTTGTATCCATGTGGACTCAGTGTGTTATGCAATGAAATTACATTGAATGTGAGAACAAAGGCCATGTACACTGCAGGTCAATTTTACTTTATGTGGTTGTGTGCTCTGATACCCATCATACAACCTGTGGCAGTGACAGAGAATATACCAAGCAAGAAACAGAATTAATGTTCTGGGTGATAGGTGCTGTTTACAGTGAAAGATAATATTTATGTTCGTAGGTTTTTGCTCATGCCTGGCAGTATGTATGTGATGGTAAATAGATAAGACTGTCTGAATAACTCCATGGAGCAGAGCCTTGCATAAGAAAGTAATAATCACACATCTACGCTAGACATACTCTCAGTTTTGTGGAACCTGAGGGTTTATTGCCATGTTCAAAACAGTCTGTATGGTGCATATGCATAACACAAAGAGTAGCAAATGTGTGTCACAAATCAGAGTGGCCATTATTAAGGTTAGGGTTGACTGGGATATGGGTAAGTACACTTACAGTTGGAGTCTTTTTTTTCCATACACTGAGTGACCAATGTAATTTTATTTCTGTGTATTCAGGAACTCATTGGCACCTGTACTGATGAAGTAGGCCTAAATGTAGAGTAATATAATTAGGTTTTGGATATGGTTTATATAGACATCTTCATTTCCTTGAAACATAGTGTGTTACAAAATAGGGAAACCATTGTTCCATGAATACAGTGTGACAGGGGGAACGAAAATAGTATGTATTTTATTAGAATATAATATTTATCTCTTCACTATAATATAGGTTTCTCTTTGGTGGTCGGGAGGGGGGGGGGAGATCATTGTCCTCTTGTTTTCAGTTATGTTAATTGAGGGCTGTTTCTGGTAGGCCTGAATGCATCATTCATAAGTTAAATAGCACGTTGGATGCAAGGCACACATCTTGAGTAGGTTATGAATTTAGCTAGAGGGAATTTTCTGACCAAAAAAAAAAAATGAAATTTTGGCTGTGATAGCACTTATATGTTTAAAGAGGTCTCATTTCATTGGGTTGATTACTATGTATGCAGTTTATGATGGTCCTAAAAAGTTATTTTCATTCTTCATGGATTCCTTGAAGGCCAGTGTGATTCTTTAGTTACCTAATTTTTTATTGTAGTAAGACCTGGATGCAAAATTCAGTAATTTTTTTTTAATCAGTACTGAAGAATGGAGATTCCATACTTTTTAAATATTTGACCTAAGTGAATATTGGAAATTATTAAGACAGACTTTTTTTTTTAAAGAAACATAATGGTTCAAGTGAACATACAAAAGAATTTGCTTTTCAACAGATTTCACAGGATATTTGAAAATACTTACTAATCATTGGTAGTACAACTTACCATAATGTTCAGACAGTTTCTGTAAGGAAGGAAAACAAGATTTCCGGCCATATTTATTCAAAATATTAAAGAGGAGAATGTGGGACACCTGTTGCACCACAGAGAGAGTTTGCTTATGTGAACTTCTTTAAATTACAGGATTAAATAAGTGTTAGCGTGTGTTTATTGCAGCGGATTTGTGTGTGTGTGTGTGTGTGTATGAGTGAGAGAGAGAGAGAGAGAGTGAGTTTGTTGCAGTGCATGATATTTAAACACATCAGAGTCATGTGTCAGGCTGTCATGGTGACCTACTTGCATGTAAATATGGCCAGCATGCACCATGTGACAATAGTCACATGGCTGTGCTACAGCAAGGATTTCCTTTTGTGAGGTTCCTTTTTTATGGTTTTGGTCATAAAGTCTTTATCTGTTTGTATTCATGATGTGGCATTGTATTAAGTCTTAAGCGATTCACAGTTTTAGTGTATTTTTATTCTTCAGTATTTATTTACATTTATTTTGTTGTATCTATTTTAATTTCACATACATTTTATGTTAGGGATCTCTCCTGTAACAAAATTGCAGTTTCTGCACCACGTGTTTTAAAATTATGTACGTGGGGCTCAGTTTTGTTGGAAAAAAAAAAGTTTCTCTGACATGTGGGCTACACTACAGAGACATTTATTTTCCATTTGATTGAAATGAATTTTATAGTTCCAGGAGGCCTTTAAACTTGTCAATGTTTTTCTGTTTTTGGCAGTGTTACATTTGTGATACATGCACATGATTGTAACACATGGGCAGCAAAGAAATGAATTATATGACCTAGTTTTAGCATACTATCATCTGTGACTACAGATTCTAGATGCTGCTTTATTATGCTTATGAAAAATGACCAGTGACCTAAGTTTAAAGCAATCTTTGCCTCTGTTATTGCTGTGTGATTGTTTTTTTTGGCCAGCACTGTTGTTAACTTTGTGACATCGCAGTAATAAAGACAGCTCATGTTTGTAACAGAATTAACTTTCGTGGTAAAAAGAGATACTGCAGCCTGTATTCTGTGTAACTGTGGGTAATGTGCATAATAAGTTCTTGTTTTAGAGTGATATATGGAGTGTATTCAATCCATAGGGTTTTTGGTGGATGGGGAGTTACTTCAACCAGAAATAATTTATAGCAGTAGTTTGGAAGATGTTAGAAGGAATGGAGTCCCATATAAAAAAAAGGTGGAACAGCTATAAAAGCATAGAATAGTGTGGCGTATTTAATAAAGTTTTGTATGTTACTTGGACAGTCCAAGTCTTAGATTGAATGGGCTGTGACAACTCCTGTTTTCATCCCCATGTTATAATCTGTTTATGTCTATTTTGTATTTCAGTTAGGAAAACTGTAACATGTATAGTGTTTGTGGTGGTTATTAACTGTCATTGCACAATGTAGTATGTGTGTCCTTTTACAAATGACAGTTTTTCGTCAGACCACAAAGTGAAAACCAAAACATTTGTAAAACCTGAAGAAAAGAAGAATAAAAGAAAATAAGAAATCAGCCATCTTTTGATGAAGTTTTTTTTATATATGTGAGTGTTAGTTAGTTAGTTACGAAGGTTTGCTAGTAGTTTAGGGTGGGAATATTAATTTTGAGTCTAAGGTGTGCATTATTCACATGAGCTGCAATCAGATTTATATCTTAAGAAGTGGGGAACTCCAGAGCTGATGAAATTGATCTCAGTTTCCAACAGCAGGAGAATGATTTTAATTGGTTTTGTGTGAAGGTTTTCCATGTGTTCTGGTTACATTGTGTGACAACGAACTTGGAAATGCTAGTGGCTTAGGGGTGTGCGAGGTAGGGAACGTGACATGGTGTGTTTGGTTACAATGCTGCGCAGGGTTGGTATTCCTCCAGTACCGCAGTGAGACCAAGCGTGCACTGTTGCCCAATGAGATCACTTCGATCGACACAGTGAAGGCACTGTTCGTTCGATCATTTCCAAAGCAGCTCACCATGGAGTACCTGGACTCACCGCATGTCAAGATTTACATTCATGACTCCTCCAAGGACATGTTCTATGAGCTTGAAGATCTCAGGTTTGTGTTTCATTTGCATGTAGTTTCTCTTTGCTCAGGTTAGTGTGTCATTTGCACTTTGTTTCTCTTTGCCAGTTCATCTTTAGTTGGTTTATTATATTACTTTATTTATAAGTAGTGTTTATTTTTCTTTAATCTTCATTTTATATTACACATGTTCTTACATTTTATCAGTACTTATCATAACAGTTACAGCATTGGCATTAAGGTCCAAGAAATGACAATTGCCAGCAAGAATCACTGCTTCAAAAAAATTTACAGTAAAAATCCTATTGTGTAGAGGATTTCTAAATTCCTTCTATCCTGACAGGTTTTCCCTCAAATAATGGCCCATTTTATGGTAGAATGTGGGTGTAATTTATGTTGTGTTTGTGTGTTATTAATTTAAGATGTAATTACAAGGATGGACAGTATTGCCCTTCCTTTCTGGGGAAATCGCACTGAGCCGTTATTGTCAGGTTACATTCGGGAGGGCAAGCAGAAATGACAGAAGCCTCTAAAAGGAACTTTCTCACACTGGAGAGCCAAATTTTTTACTTTTATGTCAGAAGTGCTCTTATTACATTAGTTAAAAATGAAGGAAACGTCAAGTTCATTGAAAGAGTCATGCTGTGCAATTACCAATGTAGTGATGTCAAAGACAAGACACTTGCCGTGTAGTTTAAAAACTGAAGTCTGGGAGGTGGAGCCTTGGCGTGTAATTGAATTAAGATATGTAAAGGATGTATACTGTTGAAGATGGGAGATAAAATCCACATTGGTAGTGAATATTTTGACAAAAATTTGGAGGTTTTTTTGTTGATTTGTTTTAACTTGCATGGCTTACACAGCACTGCGTACATTTTGTGTTCACAGTCTTTACATTTTGAAGATGCTTGTACAGGATGAGTAACATAGCGTTTTATATGAAAAGTGTACTGTAGTGAAGTGGGAAATACATATTCACACCTACCAGGAATTTTGATTAAAAATATTTTTAATGATATAAGTAAATTAAAGAATGTTATTAAAAATGTTGAGGAATTAGGAAAACATTCTTTTAATAGTATTAAGATAAGAAAATTACAAAATGAAGCAAAACAACAAAATATATGAAATGAAATAAAAAGTATTAATTCAAAAGAAGAATATAGTAGGTAAAAAATGAGGGATTATATATGAAAAATTGAGAAAGTAAGATAATAAATAATGTAGAATAGTAGTTACAGAAACAATTGAAAATGAAATAAAGAAAAATCGATTGCAAAAGGGATTTACAAGATGCCCCAAAGAATTATTTAGAATAATTTAAGGGAAATAAGAAAAAATATCCATGAAATTATGTAAGAAATGAAAAATGATATAATTAAAAGAAAGGACTGATATACATATAAAAAAATTACTTAGTTTACTAGGGGCAGTGAGTTTAAATACTTCAATGCCGACACTACTAATGGCAAACACATTAAACTCATCTAAAAACAATATAGAGAATAATTCTACTACATATAGAAGATGACCTCAAAAGGAAGGCCCTCCCTTCCACTCACCCCAAGAAATTGAATGTAAAAATGAGAGACAGCTAATTGCCTTTGTGACTTGTAGTTGATGATTTTAAGACAGTCCAGTTCGGAGAAGGAGCTCATTCTAGACACAGATAAAGTAAAACTAGGGTTGCCTCTGTGCCTGCACTGAAGACGTATGGGTGCATAAATGTATAGCCCCACTCATTTTTACCCTTTGTACTAGGCGTGGTGTGTAGTCATCTTCATATGCATGGCGCTTCTATAGGAAGTTCTCCCAGTACCCGCTGGATATGAGGCTGGTTGGGCATCAGAGCTGGTCTAGCCATTATGAAGAAGAGACACATCCCTTACACCTACCAGGAATCAAACCATGGGTTCTTGGACATCCGGCACGTAGCTTAATCATTATACTGACAGGAGGTGTCCTGGTTCAGATACATACTTTAACTTTGTCCATGGCACCACCTTGGCTGGGGGCTCATTTTGTTGGCATTTACATTTGTTTTGGCTAAACAGGATCAATGATTAGGGAAAAATATTTCATTTTCTTTTGTCTTATGTGTAGTTGCTGTAATTGAACTTCCAAAACACATAAATTTTTATGCTATGTGTAATGAAATTTCCCACATCACTTCCCCACTATCTCTTTTCATGTCATTTCCTACCTTCCTTTATTCTTTCTTTCTTTCCTTCCTTCTGTCTTTCTTTCTTTCTCCTTCTCTCGTGCTCCAACCTATTTCCAGACCATGGCCTACCTGTGCAGTATTTCTTTACTTCATTTAATATTGTCTTATGACTCCATTTGTTCCTTTCCTAAAGGCTACCTTGGTTTCATTTTCATGAACACAGCTGCCTTTTTTTTTTTTAATTTGTCAGTCACACTGTGCACCTCATATTATACTTTAGTCTTCATGTTGCCAAATGTGCTAATCTGGTTTGGGAATAAATCTGCTTGCAGATCGCACCTCCGTGACATTCGCGACCGCTCTGTCCTAAGACTGTTTGAATCTACAGACATGAATGGTGGTGTGCTGCCTGGAGCAGGTGTTGGGGTGGTGGCACCACCCATGTGGGATCAGGACCAGTCGTATTTCAGCGAGCCTGAGTTTGATTCAGAATACCAACACCAGCACATCCACAAAACCAAGGTAGGGATCACCTCTATCATTGTTGGTTATCTGCTGATTGTTATGTAGGGTCTTATTGCTGTCTGATTTGTCAGTCTCGGGACTGACAGTTGCATTCAAGTTGAGAGCCAGTCATGTCCCATTCGTTTCTTAGAACAGCAGTATCCAAAGTAGCGTCACATTCAGGGCACGGTCATAAACATACGCATTTGAATTCTGTCAAAATGTACTTAACCTTTACTGTGAGCGCGCCCATAGTGGGAATTCTGCCTTTCAGTAAAAATTTTTCCCCACAACAATACTAAAAGAGAAAGTTAAGGTAAGTTAGAATGTAACTGTGACTGAACAATTAAACGAAGGTAGTAGGAACTGTAGAGGCTCTCGAGTTTTGGCCGAGCTGGAAACTCGGTGATCCTTCTCTCACAAACTTGCCTTTTAAGGGTTGCACGCATAAATTTGCTTAGGGCTGTGTAACGGAGAAGTGGAGGGTTCAGTGTGGTCGTGCTAATAGGAAAAACGACGTTAGTTCTTAGCATACTGTGTGTAACTAACTTAACTCAAGGCAAATTGAGAGGGAGTGACTGGCCAGAAGTCCAAATCATGTGCGGTACTACTTCAATTAGCATGTTCGTGTGATCTCATTATACCCACCCCAATGCTCTGTTCCTTCCTCGTAACTTTTCTCTACTGTGAAGGTGAGAGGGACGTGACCAAACTTAGGAAATACTACTGCAGACAGTAGTGGAAGTGTCTGAAATATTCGTCCTATCAAGAAAGTGGCATTTTATTGATGTTTTGGTAGAAATCAATGTTGCAGACTTCAGTTACAAGCCAGATGTTGCACGGACAACTTGCTGTAAATATTGTCTGTGTCTGTATTCTTACTATTACTCCCTCGTGCCGTTTGATGACTGAATTTGAGACACGTCAAAAACCATGTGGAGTGTCTGTTGATACTGATTCATACAAATCAAAGAACCACTGAATGAAATGTCCTGATATCTGATATTTAGGGAGTTTTCAAAGATATTTGAATTTAGGGAGTTTTCAAAGATATTTGAAATTTAACGGTTCTGCAGTGTTGTTCGTAATTTAGATCTTCTGTGTTGTTGTGCTGAGTAACAACGTTGTTGATTGCCATTGTTTTGAAGGAATGTGCCATCTCCATTGCCACTCTGTCAAGTTCTTGCTGCTCAGAATGGCAACCCAGAAGAATCGTTCAAAAGTTTGTTGACACGCTCCAGTTTTAGTTAAAAGACGGAAAAAATGACACCTGATATGAAGAATACATACTTTTTTATATGGATCTTGAGATAACTTCTTAACATTCACATTCCATTATGTCTGTGTATTGAGGTTGGGTAGAAGTCTCATTAGATGTTGTAGAGCCAGTTATGACTAGTAATGTTTTGAATGATAATTAGTAAAGAACTGCAAGTCACTCTTTTATCATTGCTATAATTGTGTGTGAACTTCCTCATGCGTGAAGCTATCACATGACTATACTAACAGTGCAGTGTTTTTGGTGCATGCAAATTGTTGGGTGAGGTGGGGGGGGGGAGCTGTTTGTTTGGAGAGGGAGAACTGAATATAATTAAGTGATGGCGATCAGAGTCGTTACGCCTTGTCCTGTAATGAGTGTGCTCCAACTTTACAAGGGTGCATACTGCCTTATCTTCAGGTATACTGAATTCGGTTCATGCGTCTGAACCATATCCATTTGCCGTGCAGCAAATTCCTCCCAAGTGCCAGAACAGACTTCTACTACCCACTGTGGAAACTTGCATACTTGTAACTGACATTGTGTGATGATGATTTAATGAACAGGGGAATATTGGGGGGATTGGGGGGAGTATTGTAGCTGGTTTTAAAGTTCTTTACAGCATTGTTATGGAAGTACTGATAGAAGCATCAGCTATTTGGTACCCTGAGCAGAGTTTTGAACAAGGCTTTTTTCAGAAGAAGAGGCAGATATTGTATCTGTACATGTATGACTTTGTTTCAGTGCCACATCTGCTAATTTGTCTTGTACTGTAGTTGCTACAACCAGTTTGGTCTGCATGTGCTTGGACATAACTTGCAACCATACTGAATTTAATTCCTGGACCTTTATACCTTGATTTTAGTGAACAACCTGTAGTCAGCCTGTGCTTTGACCACATGTGGTCGCTTACAATGTGCACCTTGTGTCCCATTTCACAAGTGTTACACATACATGTGTTTTTTGTTCTGGCTGTGAGGCCACGATTAAAGGCACCTGACTTAGTAAGCCAGTGATGAATTGCAAGTTTTCTTTTATATTTGTGTTGGAAACTGCATTGGTTGATACAGCAGGCTTGATCTTGGAAGACCGTGTCATGTATTTGACTTTCTGCTGAAAGGATGTCATCCTACTAATTGGATGAGGCACAAACTTTTACTCCCGTTTTGTCGTTTGCGCACGCGTAGCAGGCAACGAGCAAGAATTGTGGGAGTCTGCAACATTTCACAGCAAACCCCATGAATACTGTGTTTACCTGAATAGAAATGTTAATTTTTTTTCCCAATTACATCATCTGAGAAATGGGAGCTAACCTTGAAATCATGTGCTGAGTTAGGAGTTCTCTTCATCAGTATGTTCATGAACATTTAAATCGTGGGAGATGTTTGTCTTGTGTTGGGTTAAATATGACATTCATCTTAAACAAACGAGAAACTCTGAAAATAGGAAGTTATCTTTTTGTCATGATTATTTAAATCACAATATTATGTTTGTGTGGCTGCATAATCATTTTTCCTGTTTTGAAGTGAATGTGTGACCACCACTTATTCGTGATCCAACACCCTCTCAGCTCTTCCCGTGAGGGTGAGAAAAGGAAGTAGCTTATTGTACAAATTGTAATGGAATTGGGAAAAAATGACGCATGTCCTGAATTCCAGTTCGATTCATAAAGTTTGTTTGGGTGTGGGGAATCTTGTTATGACCCCTCACTTCGAGTTTACAGTATAGGGATCAACTGCAGTGGTGTATAAGAATTAGGTGATATGCAGTAGCAGTCAATCCAAATCGGGTATTTTAATGACGGGAGGTATTATACATGAGTAAATTTTGAGTGTAGTGTTTGTGTTAATTAATGAACCAACTGTAAAAGAATTTGACGTTCATAGGGCCGTGCATCGTAAGATATTTCTATGGCAAAACCAACTAGATGCATCAATGTATCAAATTTATTTTATTTTGAAATGACACTCTACGTGTTTCGGACCATCTTTCTGTCCATCATCATGATATCGAGACTGTACATACAGTACCAGGCATACGTCAAACAGATACTGCTGTCTGCTTGCGCTATGTTCATATTTATGTGTTCCTGTGAATGCAGTTGGACAGTCACTGACATAAGATAGTATTTAAGATGCTTTCATCACATGCTTGCTAGATTCAGCTAGATAATGAATCCAATGTGCTATAGGAATTTGAAAGTAGGTATTTTCTTATTGTAGTCTTTGTGTAGAAATGTGTGTATGTTTATATATTTTTATTTGTAGAGTATGCATTATGTAGTGGGCCGGGTAGCGTAATCGGTATAGCGACTGGCTATGGGCTGGACGGTCCTGGGATCGAATCCTGTTGGGGGGCGAGATTTTCCACACCTGTCCGGACCGGCCCTGGGGCCCACCCAGCCTCATGTACAATGGGTACTGGTTCTTTCCAGGGGGTAAAGAGTGGCCGGGGCGTGACGCTGACCCCTCACTCCTCTCTAGTGCCGTGGTCAAGAAGGAATAGAGCTATACCTCTACTCCCCCCTATGGGCCGTATGGCCTGTACAGAGCCTCAGTGCCTGTACAGGGTGCACTTTACCTTTTTTTATGTGTTATGTAAGTTGTGAGATTAAGCTTTCCTTCCAAGGAAGGCTCTTAGAGTAATGTGATAATAATCTCATCATCCTACATAATTTTGATTCACTTAAATCCATTTAGTTTCTTGTAAAACAGTTCCCCAAGCCGTAACTTAATATTTGTGTATGTCGCTTGTAGTTTTTCAACTGGCTAAGTTTTTTTTATATTCTGGTCTTTCCTCTGTTGTCAGTTCAGCTCTTCACAAGCTCCTTGTGGTATCCTCCATCACTTCGCCTGTTTTATTTCTTTGAGTCCAAATATTTTCTTCATTCTTCATGGCCTAGTCATTAGTGTACATACATAGGACCAAGTTCAGGTCAAATATCTCTGCATTTTCCCCATACATTGTGTTTGTTTCTTATTCTGAACATGCAGTGATTATTGTACTGTGTACATTAATCAGTTTGTATTTCTAAAGAAAGCACACTGTGTTCTCTGTGAGGTTTGAACTGTTTATTTATAGTGTAGATTAATTTTAGTCTTCAAAATGTCATTGCTTCATTTGTAGGCACTTGGAAGCTATGTTCTCCTTCAAGTTGCAAAATGAAGTCCACACCCCAAGTTCAATGACATACAAATGCTACCAGACAGTTTGACTTCCCTCACCTTCAGATGTATTTCCATGTGTCCTGTAGTTATTTCTGTCATGCTTTCTTTCTCTCTCAGATGTGCCCTTTCATCTCCCGAGATATTGATCTCATAAGGTAGCCAGTAAATAAAGGGGAAGTAAGCAAAAGCATTTGTGAAGAGAAGTTCTTGGTGTTATTAAAATGAAATGTCATATTACGTGTGGGTGGGTAGCCATGAGTCTTCTGTTTGTGTTAACCCTAGTTGTAATACAAATTTTTTAAACTTCGTTTGGGTTATATAATAATGGTGTTCAAATGTAGAGGTTTGAAGCGTTGAATCTTGTGTGGCCATGGCTAGTTACAAAAGTACCTTCCCACAATTTGTCTGGATGGATGCAGTAGTTCATGTAACTGATAGAGGCTTGGATTTGAGTGCGACATTTTGAAATTGGTTGTGGTGGTGCTGATGATGCTTGTATTGAGTGAACACACATAGGTAAATTATCAGGATGGTGGGTGAATGTTTCCTTTCCAATGTGAATATTTTGTACACAAATATAAGCAAAGATAGCGAGTACAATGAGGCATGTGTTGATACACAATATAGGACACAGTATACCATTACTGAGGAGGCCAAGGTCCACCCAGGGCTATAGAGCTGATGATGATGATGATAGTGATTATTGCAAACAGGTTGTAGGCAAAAACCATTGATGTAGAATGTACTGGCTTATTTGTTGAATTGCTAAAATCATTGTACAGAATGTTAAGGGGGGAAGTCCATGTGGGGATTTATCACGGACGAAGTGGCAGAGGCTGGTTTTTCTCCCGAGTGCTTCAGTTTTCCTGTCGGTGTCATTTTATATTTATTCATTCACATGTCACTGACACTGTGTAATCCTTGCAGTTGGCAGCATCATTAAATGAAATATTTCAAAAAGAACAGCTCCATCTGTTTTTCCAGTCACACTTTGATGGCCTGTGAGGGGTGTGAAGTTGCAACTTGTTCTTTACCTTAGAGCCATGTGGAAGTGAGGGTTGGTGGCCACCTGGCATAGTATCAGATGTGGTACCTAAGTGGTAATAAAGGAAAGATAGGAGCCTTTCTTAGGGGAATTGGATAAAAAGGATAAAAGTAAAGTTAATACAAAATGTATGTTTAATGTGAATTCACATTTGTGTATTACACTGAGTCATCTGACTAATGGGCATATTCTGGGCAGTGAACTGTCATTGATGATGAAAGTGAAGGTGAATGGAGTCATGAACCATCATCTCATTATACACGTGGTGAATGAAACAGAAAAAGTGCCTTGAATTTTGTTCCATTCATTATGATATTCTGAATTTACATACTGATACAGATAACCATATATAATGTTTATAATGAAAAAGTTGTCTCTCAGAAAGTGTTTGTGTAATTACAGCTTCCGTTAATAAATGATACGGAGTCGTATGAATGTGGTTGGTGTTAATGTGTGTGTTGATTACTGGTTGCCATAATAGCTGTACCCTTTGTATCTTGATTTTCATTGTTTTACTTTTACTGTGAGTCCCTTGTAGGCATAACGTTCAAATTCCACATACTAAACAGGTGCATGAAGATATGAATGAAGGTTGACTAACTAGATGACACTTGCATTATTATCTACTGCTCAACATGTTTCAGACGTTAATACATCCATCTTCAGGAGCTTGCGACTACTTGTTGCATTGTGTAGGCTGACTTGAGGCGTGCTGGTGTTACGTAGCGGGATTGTCTGTTGGTGATGTGGTATCCGAGTGCAGGCTGAACCACTGAACCAACAGACAATCCCGCTACATAACACCAGCACACCTCAAGTCAGCCTACACAATGCAACAAGTAGTCGCAAGCTTCTGAAGATGGACGTATTAACGTCTGAAACATGTTGAGCAGTAGATAATTAAGCAAGTGTCATCTAGTTGGTCAACCTTTATTCAAATATCAAGATGATGCACGGTCCAATACGCATAAGATGAATTTTGAGTGTTTAGTTCTGTCACATAATTTAAGGAACATTTAACTTCCCCTTTACAAAATGAAAAGCAATATAAGGCAATTGAAGGAACTGTAGAGTGCTCATGTCTTTCTGTTTGACAAGATTGTTTGTTGTGCATCATGAAGTATTTCGTGTTTGTTTCAGAATTGTATATGAAACATATCCTGCTGTGCTTTGTGTACAGATGTAGTAATTTTGCTATGTGACTAGTAACTTTTATTGCTTTTCTTGCTAGAAGTAGGCAGATAGATTGAAAAAAATGTTCCAAGCACCAATTTATATTCTTAATCATACGAGTGTTTCTTTTCTTCACACATTTGGTCATTTGCAGATTTCTGATTGGGTTACGTGTACAAAGTGCATGGGTTATGGTATGCTGTTAACCATTTTTATAAATTTCCTTTAAATTTCCAGCAGTACGTAGATTGAAAAATACCGAACAGCTGTACTGGGAAGAGCAAATACATTACTTTGTGTTTCATTCCATATGTAAGAGGTAAAACATTAGTAATGCGAGAATGTCTGGCGACATCAAACATTCGGAGTGATGGAAGCATTTTTTGCTTCTGATACATCTATATTAGTAGTTGGTATTGTTACTTTTATGTTCATACCTTGCATATTGCATAATAAATGTTCGTTATATAGCAACATATGTGCAAATAAGTAGTGTAAATTTATATTAACTTACTCCGACATATTTTGGTGTTAGTACACCATGTTCGGGGAGTTTACAGTTGTGTTAGCTAAAGTTATGGATTATTAAAGTGATAAAATACAATATGGTATTGTGTTGTTATGATAAAATGTTGGTAAATGTGGCCGCATTTGTAATTCCTGTTTAGGCTTGTGTGTGGTGCAGAGTATAACGGGAACCTTCCACACCACACACACACACACACACACACACACACACCTAACCAGGAATTACATGTGTGGCCACATTTAGCAAGATTTTATCATGACACACTACTGTATTGTATTTTATCATTGTAATAATTCA
>Ga0131853_10012110_pt1 | contig 15789 bp, 7 predicted proteins | sample TergutLab28metaG_FD_92764 | JGI IMG/M metagenome (GOLD analysis project Ga0131853, IMG submission 92764) | Labiotermes labralis P1 segment gut microbial communities from Petit-Saut dam, French Guiana - Lab288 P1 (version 2) (version 2) | ecosystem: Host-associated > Arthropoda: Insects >...
ACAGGTGGCGGACGCTTGTGAGTGCGGTAATGAACCTTCGGGTTCCGTGAAATGCGGGGAATTTCTTGACTAGCTGCAAACCAGTTAGCTTCTCAAGAAGGACTCTGCACCTTGCAGTAAGTATATTAACAAAATAGAGTGGACAATTTTATAGCTCCCAACAATAAGAATGCGTTCAAAATAAGCGTAGAATGCAACACGAGGTAAAAAAGTAAAAATAAGAAGGTTTGACACTGCTGTCTAGTCCAAAGTATTAACCACCGGGCCAGAAACAAGACTTCCATACTGACGTCTTGACTCCCACAAGCGTGATGGAATGATACAGCTGTGTCAACTCTCAGTCCTGCCACCAGAGTTCAACACAAGACGGAAAACTACGAGTACAAAGACCTGTATATCCATGTTGTATTTGCAGCAAACGAACAACAGGGACCACGGAGGAACATAAATTTGCAACAGCAAAAATAAACGCATTTAGTAAGCGTAATTTTAGTGATAAACATTTCCGCCCCCATATGCATAAGTAATTCACGGTACCGCATCTCGGAAATAGATAATATTTGGTAAGTGTAAATATAAGAGCTGTTCGTATTAGCGAGAAAAACTCTCACAAATAATTAATTTTGCTGTTATTTACATCGGTACGTGTCCATCTTAAGTTATTTTTCCCACAAGTCAACAAGGAGTACCATAGCAATTACCAAGCAACTACTAACATGCATACAAATTTAGCACAGGCACTTTTGTTCCATTGTTAGTTACGATACGATATGGCCAGGAAAGGTAGAACTGCACTGATTAATATCGTCATACAAGCTATTGCAGCATTTCATTTCCTACCACGAATGATAGAAGAGAGGTGATAAATTATGGTGCATTGGTGGAAGCGTGCCTACTTCGTAATTAGAACTATATGAGACTGAACTCAAAGGATCTGTAACCTTCACACACACTATGATAGCAACGCCTGTAATGAAACACTGTTGTATAGTAGACAGTCCTATCCAGTGATGTGACAGTACATAACCTCAATCTAATTTGTAAAAAGAGTCGCATGCCGCGAAATGCAAGATTGTGCCCATTGCAAAATATCCTGACGGCACTGTTGTGTGCAAGTGTAAATTACGCTGGACAGGCCACCAAAACAAGAACAAAAATCTGTTTGTAAACAAGTGTCTGTGAATGCAAGCCAAAGGAGCGAACAGATGAAAGGAACCAAAGTGAAGGGAAGGAATGTAATGCTGTGGCACATGGCAAAGCAGATTTTTCTGCGCGGGCACGCTAGTACCTCCGGACATCTACCTCAGAGTACAAACACGCAATTGAATGTTGTTAAAAGAACACGCCAACAATGCAACAGTATTCATCCGAACAAAAAATCAAAACATAGGCACTTACATGATTGTAAAGGTGCATGCACAGCCATGTGTGTTTCAAGAAGTGGAATGCTTTCCATCGCTGCACACTGCACTGAACATAAAATCGTCCTACTCAAGTATCCAGAGAATGACTCCTCTTAAACATAAACTTTATCCATTACGACAATGATGTTTTTCAGCAGAAACGCACAGCACTGTTAATTAACGTACATCAAATGCCACTTCGTAACACTTTTTTATTAACCTGAAGGTCGGTTTACACAAGGACAATGGTCATCCGACAAATCAGAAGACCGTATCCATCTTCTTACCTGGGCACATGACTGAAGGATGTTGACTATGAATATATTTATTAAACATACAGCAAGCTAGTTCAGTAGAATCTAGAAATTCTTAGCTGTCTTAATGAAGTTGCAGACGGTGTCAAATGGGTCCTTGTAGAAAAGTTCTGATTCGGCACCTTTTAACAAATATTACATTGTTGTTGTTATCATCAAATCACTTGCAACACAAAGAATCCCTACCAACGTTGCTTGAGACTATATCATTGGAAAGTTTCAAAAAATCGGGACTGGAAGCGAACACATCAATTTCCGTAATATGCTAGTAATTTTAATTGCGTTTTTATCATAAATTCAAATATATATATCGTTCAGACGCTAGTGTGTGAACTGGGCTACACACAAGCTCAGAGAAAATTAAATGTATTTTCAAATATCATCAATACAATACAGGGCAAAAGTGTAAGATGAATCCACTATTACATAATTCGAAAATGTGTCTCAGTTCGAACATATTTTAACGAAAACAAAGGTTAATGGAAACTGTAAAAAATGAACCACAAATTAAATTCGAACAATGCCCGCTACCACCCAGTTCAGAACATTTGTCTTCTCGCCTGCCATCTAAAAACTTAAAAACTGGATTACACACAAACCAAAATTGTACCTCATAAATTCCCCGACACACCAGGTAAATGCCGGGACAAAGTGCCCAAGTAAGGTATTACAGTTCCCTTCTACACCCTCTCCAAATTATTACTAATTAATCATGAAAACCTAGCCGATCCCAGTGGCTGCGCGGTCTAAGGCGTGGGTCTGCAGTCGCTCGCTTGGTGGGATTGTGGGTTCGAATCCCGCCGGGGATATGGATGTCTGTCTGTTGTGTGTTGTCAGGTAGAGGTCTCTGGGTCGGTCTGATCACTCGTCCAAAGGAGTCCTACCGATTGCGGCATGTCTAAGTGAGGTTGATCAAGAACCCTTGATAAAGAGGAGGCCTTGGACCACTAGGGCTGTTTCGCCATGGTAAAAAAAATCATAAAAACCACTCGAAGGTATATAGGCCGTGCTGCTCGCAGCGTCGTTAAATTTTTCGTAAATAACTACATAATAGACAATTAGTTATTATTTACTAGTTACACTCTCATTCTTTAAACAGTGGTGCTTTTCCTTCCCCACACCGATTGCCAGGAAGAATTTGAGAATTACCGCTGCGTTTTTTCTCCCATTTACATAGCACGCATTAAAAATCAGTCAGTAGTCTGCAAGTTACTACTACTGACACAAAGAGGTACAATCATTGACAAGACAGCAGACAGGCTTGTAAACGTTTGGACTGCATTGCGAGTTGTCGGGCAGTCCAGTGTTCTAGTGTAAACCGGCCATAACCTGCAACGTAGGCCGTAACTTCCTCCTTCCAGTTATTTTGCACTCTTATCACCACTAAAAAGAATGATCACGGTCACGGAACACAATTAAATTTAACGTACTTAATCTGGATTTACTTCGCATCTGCCAAAAAAAAAGGTTTTAACATTTTTGTTAAATATTGGTGCGGCAAATTTCACACACATTCCACTACTCCCGCTCACTGTGGTACGTTCACTACAACAGCGAGATCTTCACCCGGTTTATCTTTCTTCTTCTTCCACTACAACTACGTGCACAGTCTACTGTTACGTCACTGACGCGCTATGTTCAGGATCCATGGTTCAGCGTATCTCCGGCTCAATCTGGACGAGATTTCTCGTAAGTTGCATCACAGAAGATGGCGTGCGTAATCTATGCGTGTGAGCAACTCTCAATAACGGTCCAGATGAATCGAGTGCTAGTGTTTTATAAACAGAATACCCATTATAAGATGTTTGAAAGTAATACATAATTTAAGGAACGAATAGATGATTATACCTCATAGCTCAAAAGAATCTACAAGGTAGGAATACAAAAAGTTTCAGAATTTTTGGACAACCCCCAGTGTAGGCCCATGTGTAATGTCCCAACAACCAGCCGAAGTTTTGCGATCAATCAGTTTAAATTTGAATGTAAATTATTTTAAAACTTCAACATAATTACTTTTGAATAGTTCTTACGCAAAAATTCACACTCCTGCACGACTACATTGTACTTACACTAAAGAAACACATGACCAAATGTAAAGCGGTATTCATCAACAGACTACTGCAGATTTAAGATAAACAGATAGCTAGGTGGCAAGTTTATTCGGGTTTTGGAATAAATTTAGGTGTTTACAATATTTCCTTCAAATCATTAAATCAAGTTTGAAAATCCAGCAAATGACTTGGCATTACGCGTGGGGATAAGAGGTAACAATCTAACAATTTATTTTTTATTCATAACCTATGTTATTACAGCAGACAGGTCAAAACTAATATAACAGTGACAGCCTGTACGATACCTCCTCATCAGAAGGAAAACGCAAGGGTCACAGGTTACTACCGATTTATGTTCAGGTTCGATCTAGAAATCCGGCGTGTAAGGTAGGGGTTTCAGAGTTGACATGTGTACTTGTCACCAAGAAAGAAGCACACAATAATCTTTGCGTTTTTATCTCTTTAAAATCACACGAAAAAATATTCTTTGATTATCAATATTAATTGCACTCTAGAGCCCTCTATCATAACATTCTGTAGATAGTCCGAAATTCGTTGGTACGACCGTCAGCATGGTATTGAATTTGCAATACGACGCACTGGGTTGGCGGCCCTGATCACAAAATACGATACTGTAAATACTACAATATAGTGCTTAACGGTGTAGAAATGTGTCACGCATATTTCGTTTGTAAACTAGCTTTAGAACATATCCACTATTTCACACATTGAAACTACGATTGTTCGTGAATAATTTTATTCTAGTCCAGACAAATATTGCGCGATTATCGAAACACTTCATGCCACTTCGCACAATATATTGACAGTAATAATGATGTATTCGGTAAACGGTTGTTAAAACATAAAAGCAGCATGGGTCAAGGAAAGAGTCAGTTCACGGAAGAGGAATTACAGGACTATCAGGTAAGATTACACTCTACACCATCTTTAATGACGTAGTTGAATTATGCAGAGTAACAATTTTCTTGAAAAGAAAAGCTGTAACATTACTACATTGTCTACATTTGTTTCAGGATTTGACCTATTTCACAAAGAAGGAAGTTCTACAGTAAGTAATATGATCCAGATTCGTAATCACTATACGTGACATGACTAGCAGAAATACATCAATAATGGTGATACTGTGAAATTTCGTTGTTTGTTTTTATTTCCAGTGCACATCAGAAATTCAAAGCTCTTGCACCTGAAAAAGTAGGACACAACAAGAACGCCAAACTACCTATGTCAAAAATACTCCAGTATCCTGAACTACGTGCGAATCCGTTCGGTGACAGAATTTGCCGTATATTTAGTTCAAGCCATGATGGAGATTGTACTTTTGAAGACTTCCTTGATATGATGTCAGTGTTCAGTGATGAAGCACCGAAAGCTGTGAAAGCAGAGCATGCTTTTCGGATATTTGGTAAGCATATGTTTTTGATTGGAATGCTGAAAGTTAAAGTTTATGGCACCCCAGAGCAAGATGCTTTGATATGAATGAGGATACCGGTTCCACGCTTCAAGAAATAATGATCTACAGTATAGCAGTGTCATATATGGCCAATTTATACACATCACTCACTGCATAACAGCTTATTACACCACAGATATACCATGAAAAATATCGTGACTTGTCTGAATGAAGTAACATTTTTCTACGTGTTGTAGAACAAAATTTGATAAGCCCTATTTTAATTACTCCCTTTTTAATCATACTCTCCAAGTTGCACAAGTTTTTTTGGAAAAAACATTATCAAAATGACTTTTAAATTATTCACTTATTTGTCATATGTGATATCTTAATTCCAGATTTTGATGGAGATGACATGTTGGGGGTAACAGATCTCAGACAAGTAATAGATCGCCTTACTGGGCAGCATCGTCTCAGTGAACAGGACATGCAACATCTCATACAGAATATTTTGGATGAAGCTGATTTAGATGATGATGGAGCACTCTCTTTTGCAGAATTTGAGCACATTATTTCTAAATCCTCAGATTTTGCCAAGTAAGTACCTGACATGTCATGTTATTTACAGTGTTCTTTACAGTAGGCCAAACAACACAAATGGTACTGTATACAAAGTTTTAAATCTGTTGCAATAGATAACTGAAGAGATAAGCAGCATTTATGACAGCAAAATACAAGTTAAGTACAAGAGTGTTACATGTTATTTGTGAGCCCTAAACACACACACACACACACACAGGTTCCCATTGGACATGTGGGCAGTCCGAACCCCCAAGAAAGTTAAGCTCTCGTGGGAGTAATTAATAAACGAGCCAACATTCACCAACTTACATAAATGTACATAACAATAATTATAGCAATAATACAAGGTAATAAAATAATAGCCCAACTAACAGGATATTACAAATTAGAGAACAAATAACAGCCAACATTGATTCGAGCAAGTACACCACCATAAAAACACTCTAGCCTATTCACCTAAAAGTACAATAAGGCAATATCCAACACCAACAAGCCAGCTCAATGAAAAGATAGTTTCTAAACCTATCAGAATATCACTAACTCACACTAGCAAAACAACAAGATAGCTCCCAAACTCTGTGCACATCAGAGAATGTTATCCCCCATCCCCCTATCAGACAACCAAACCTCCAGTACCTCTTATTGACTGCGCTGGTGGTACATTGGTACAACACAATAAACATACCATAATAAAAGCCCCCTCCCAATACCAAAGAAAAATAAATGACTGACACCTACCATGTCAGCAGTATACAGGTTGGTCCAGGTGTGTGTGAGAGAGAGAGAGGAGATACCAGTACCCTTCAACATGCCAACCCAGCGCAGAGTGATCTATGATCATAAAAGAATGTGTCAACCAAAGCTGCCACTTACTGCATTTACTGCGTGCACATTCCAATATTCCGATTATTGTATGTTTTGTATTTTGTTGGAGGTACTGTAGGGTTGTATGGAGTGACAACTACATTACCACATATATATAATATTTATTAATGTCTAATGTAGTGGGTTATATAAGTTGCTGTTAAATGCCGTAATTACAGTGCATCTGTGTAGTGAAGTGGCTTGGCGTTGGTGCACTTGTCAGCGGAGTTGGTCCAGTTGCAGGCCAAGTGCTGCTAGCAGCATTGCCTCAGCTGAGCGGTGGAGTGCCCGGTCCACGAGGCATCGTGGCCGGGCAGTTGGGCATTGTTTCTTCCCTCTTGATGTGTCGAAGCTGGTTATTCCTTTCTTGATATGTATTCCTTCTGTAGTGGACCGTGAATGCATGAATTGTTGGTTTGAGATGCCTCCTTTTATACCAAGCTCTGCTGGTCTGCTGGCCCTGCCATTGGTTAGTTGGCAGAGTTGGTAGGTATGGCTTGCTGGGTGACTACTGCTGGCTGGGGCAGGTTAAGAAGTGATGACCACAAATAGAGAGAGATAGAAGGGGGGGAAAAGAGAGAGAGAGAGCGTTGCTGTGATGTATGATGGAAAAATAGTTGTGGTCTGATTTGGTGCGTGGATCAGAGACTAGAGGGATGGAGTTTTGCTGTGAGAGAAGATGGAGAACGGAATATGTTGTGTGAAGGAGATGTTCTGTCATGTGGGTGTTCCCACACCAAGTTCAGGAGGAAGGGTGGGAGACATTGATCAAAATAACTATGCAAGGCCAACAAGTCGAGCTGGTCATAGGCTTGGATTGACTCATTTGCAAATAAGCAACTTTTGTACAATGATTAAGCAGCAAATTGTAAGACATGACATAGAAGTTTTGTATCTTCTTGTATACTTCTATTTCTAGCCTTAAATGCATATATATTATATATGTTTTGTACAAAATTTGTATTGCTACACAACCTAAGAAGAATGGGCGTGTCAAAATGGCATTCTGTTTGTTATTTTGAAATATGCAAGAACATGTACTAGCAGCCTTGGTTAGTACAGTGCTACATTCATTTTATCAGTGTGCTGAGGTAAAGGCTGATTAAAATCAGCTTAAGAATAATCAGCAGCAGCACCACCATGACACTGTATGACTGGTTTTAACTGCATGCTAAATTGTAATTATTTTATTTTATTTCAGTGCTTTCAGAATTCGCCTGTAAGCAACTTCCACCTGCAGAGGATGATGATCTGATATTTTTATTGCTCAAAGAAAATAATCTTTTGGCATTAGTGGAATCTCTAAAAAGATGTAACACTTGACCATAAAATGCTTAATTTATTATGAGACTGAAAACCTAATGTAGTTAAGTTCAGATTCCCAGAGCACAGTGTAATTGTAACAACCGTTTTTTAATGTGTTTACTTTTTTATATGCTTGCTATATTTAAAACCAAAGACGATTTATATGATAACTCTCAAGGAAATCTGAGTTGTGTTGGCATCTTGCATGTACAGGATATCTCATACAGATATTCCATAAATAACAAAATGTTACACAGTAAGTACTTTTCTTAGCACATTCACATGAGATAAGCATCTGTTGGTAATTTCAGTGTGTGGTATTGTCATTCCTTCATTTGTCAGTAAGCAAAATACACTAAGAACAATTGTCTTCACATTTTTAAAATGATACTGGTTAGATATTTGAATCTCCAGACTTCTTGCAATGGCTGAACATTAAAAAAAAAAGTCACGTCAATCCTGCTTCCTAGAATCTTTATGAGCACATGAGTTGTGGAATTAAATGACTGATAGGCATTAAGGAACAAGAAACATTATTTGAAATGGACTAAGAAACTATCTAAGTTATGTCAGTAATTAGGGAATCCAAGAGCAATTGTTACAGATGGTGCTTTGTTTCAGCCAGCAAAGTTGTCAAAATGTGCACACACCTGGCAGTGCATTGTATGAGTATGTTTCATTTGTTGAATATTACTGTGATATTATGTAATTTAAAGTAAATTATTTCTAAATTTGTAACACCTCTGCTCCAGTACTCTTTTTTTTTTTTTGTGGGGGGGGGGGGGGTAGTGCTGATCACAGGCAAAGGTAAAGCAGTCCCATTACAGGCCCAGAGGGTTCCAGGAAGTTAAGGTTCCCAGATTTCATGACAATGGCACAGGATGGTGGTAGGTTGTCAGCCTTACGCACCGGCCGCCTTTACCCCCAGGAAATACTCCTGGTATTCATTTCTGTTGGAGGTTGAGTTGACCCCAGGCCAATAGTGCAATCATAAGGATTTTATGTCAATGAAAAATCCAATGACACCAGCTGGGATCAAACCAGCGTCCTTCCCATTTGTAGCACAGAACCTTAACCACTGTGCCACCATGGTCCCCGCTAATCACAGGCACCTACATAATTAGGATGAGATAACTGCCATCTGTTATGTGAATTCCTTGTGTTCATATTATGTCTCAATAAAATTGTATTACTCCATTTCTTAAATTTTATTTTCAAATTCCCATTTATCCCAGTTTAACACATCATTCATTCAACAAATTCTAGAAGATGAAGACAATATGATATACAAAATGTGCTACGTTTGGTTTGTTCACTCACACATTTTCTGTTTGTTCCTTATGACTGTAGATAGCCACTGAAATTAGAAGAAAAGTTGAAATATTAAAACAACTTTACACAACTACAATATTACAAAGGAAAACAAAATAATTTAAATTGTGTTTTGTTTGCTTTTCATTTCAGTTTCAATTACCTATTACCTGTATTTTAATATGAAAAGTACATATGCCCCTGATGGACAGCACATTAAAAAAATATGACTTTCCTCTGTAAATATTTAGTGAATTTGTCCACAGCAAAGCATTGGGTTCTGCCCAACTATTAGATTTACATACGAGGGTAATATGGCAGATGATAATGCATTTTAATGTGTCATGATTCTAACCTTTACTATATCACTCAATAGCAGGGACTCTCTTTAATACACACAACAGAATCTGGAACAGTAACATGAATATACCTAGTTTATAAAAAATGTGAGCAAAATTCAGTATCCCTCATAACACAGCAGATTTGAAACCTGTACACGATCTGACACAGTCTGGTTTTGTCAAGCTAATACATGTAGTCAGGTAACATATAATATCTTGTAGATGGTCCCAAATAAATCAGCTGAATTACGTGGTATTTTGAATTTTATCCATTTTTATATACAAGCAACAGCAGCATGCAATATGTACAGCCAGTTTATTTGTACTGAAAAAAATGTAAGTAGCCACGATGCAGTCCCCCAGCTGATGGCCAATAAAGGGGACTACCACACATACAAAGCTTGACTAACCCTATCATTACTTACGGCAACTTCATCCGCATAAATATCCAACACATGAAGAATGAGACCAGGATACACAGAAATCCCACAGATATGAGTAATATACGATTGAGTTTCGGTGTTGATGGACTGTGTGTATGGTCCAGGACCACAAAGCCAAGACCACCCATCGTGAACAAGAAACTTGATGCCAATCCTTCCATAATATACTGTCCATTCACTCGATATGGCATAAATGCCACCTAGAATTACAGTTAACATATTACCACCACAGCAGTAACAAATGATTTTCACTCACTGTTACAACTGATAAAGAAGTACTTACTGGTCTTGAATGTCCATGTTCATCTGTTGTTGAACCAACACTTGGAGGTTCTACAATTACATCATAAATAATTCCTGAAAGTAAGAAAAAACTTAAAATTTCAAGACACAGCTATGTTTACACAAAATCTCTGTGAATCATGTACACTGTTAAGGACGTGCCATTAGGCCTTGGCAAAACTTCAGCAGTCATGTGTCTGCATTTCTTCAATCTTACACACTAAGTATTCAAAAAGTGTGACTCAGTTGTATTTCATGTTACTTGGCACTTCTTGACTGTTGATCTATATGCAAGTAATCACAGGTTGCATCTTACATAATACATAATATTTTTAATACTGGATTTTACACTTATGAACAAATGTACTATTGAAAGCTGACAACAAAAGTTCTTGAATCTATATCGAGGAGAAAGTATATGATTACAAGATTGCAAAAGATGACTATAACCTTTAAACATTACAGCTGGGAATGAATGAGGGGCTCCATAACCTTATACAAATTACAAAATGAAGGAAATCTGTCAATACTCGTTAAGTCAACTACATCCCGAGACTTAATACACGCCGTCAGACTTAAACCCGCCTTTAAGGAGGACAGAACAGCTTTACAAACACTTAATGCTTGTGTGTCACTAAATTTGATTTTTTTTTTTTAGCTACTTAAAACCGAACCAGTTTAACTTTCCTACTCTTTCTGTCATTGCATCTTGCATATATTTTACCAGTACCAGCCAAAATACAATCCAACAAGATCTCATATTTCCTGCCGGTCTCAGTGTTTTAAAAATACACACACCCTGGTGCATGCAGCTCGCAAATCATACCAGCACGTATTGGTGCGAATTCAATATCTAAGTAATACTCGTTATTCGTGCGTCTATGGCCTACAAGCAGAACTCAAGTGTCAATAATACACACACGAAACACATAATAGGGTTACAAAGAAAATGCTAACCGCCTGTTACCAAGAAGTATGACAGTAGCACAAGAGAAAACATAACCATTGCAGAAGGCTGATGGAACCATGACGGTCTCTTTATCTTTAAATTTGGTACTTCCAACACAATAAACGGTATTCTGTACACACAATCCATTATTTACTAGTCTCCACACAGCACACGAAACTACGTCAAACATGCACAGATTAAATCATATGTGTTGTTGACTGGCAACGTGTTATAACCAGAGATAACAGCCTCACAGGGTAACGCCCGATCCCGCAACGTTCAGAAACCTCCTGCCACGTATCACAAATCACGGTCAACAGTTACATTCGTCTAGCCATAATTCATCTTCTGAAGACATGCAGGTTCCGCTGTGTAAACTTACACACACACATTCACACACCCAAGGACTAAGCACTTGCTCTTTAATTATGTCATACAAATTTTAATATGCCTGCTAACATGTACTGTACAGTTCATAAATTTAATGAAGCAAAACATAAAGCCAAATCAAAAGAAATGCTACTTTCTCCAGAATTATGGTCCTTGCCCAAACATAGCAACTTACAAATTTTATGGTACTCATACTGTGTATATGCTTGCAGTTAATACACCAACCAACAAATACACTGGATAAAATAACTCACAACAAATACTAGACACCTGTATGTTTGTGTGTCAGCATGCCAAAACTTGTAGGAGTTCAATATTTATGAATTGCATTTGCTAGTTGATGGACTAATAGTAACTTCCACACACAGTACAAGATTGCACATAGCACTGACAAACAATAAACAGGTTGGCCAATATGCACCCCCTCCCCTCCAAACATGCTGAAGCAGAATAAAAGTCCAGTAATGCACAAAGTAACAAAGAATCTTAACACATACACAAGAACATTCAACTGACAAATTTACTTACAAGAGGTAGTACTAGACTAGATCAACTGTACAGTCATTCAACAGCCTGAAACATACACAATTATTTTGCATAATTAAGATTCGAGATAAAACTGCAAATGAACATCAACCATAAGAACTTGCAATGTAATTATTAAAGAAATAAATGTCAGGTCCATGACCCTTCCCAAATTCCACAGTAAACACTACAAACTTATCTCTCTTTCCTTATCCATTGCCACTTAATATCGCTCAACTTGCAATCAAGCCTCTCCATCCATGTCTTCCCAAAGCTCCTCCTCCTCCTCCTCCTCCACATTCTTGATTTCTTCCCATATCCTTCCATTTGTGTAACATCTTTCCAAACCTGCCATTCCCATCTTGATTTTGTTCTTATTTTTTCTTCCTTCATAAGCAGGAAGAACCTTTAAATGGAATTCTGTCACAAAGGACTGACTGTAAGTGCTGGCTATTTCCCTAACTAATGGTAGCTTTTCTAATTCTCACACTTTCATAAGACAACATTAACAGTGATGTATCCGCAATGGGCATCATTCATACAAGGCTGGTTTAATGTCAACACCCTGAACACAACTGGACATCAATGGATCTCTTAAAACAACCCTCCTGCACACAATGTACATACTTTAGAAAAGTTATGACTTACATAACAATGGTAGAAATTGGATTACCTATTTTATGATAAAGGTTACAAAGAATATATAAAAACTTATTTTTTTCCATAGAATTTGCTCAAACTTTCTCACATCCATAAATGTAGCAACTGTCACAATTGGGACAACAACCTCTTCTACTTTTATATATATATATATATATATAGGTATATGTATGGGTCTGTTCATCATGAATCGAATTTAATAATTGTCCAACAAGATGCAACTTATTGTTTATTACATTTCTGTATGCAGCTCTACATGTTTCAGGTGTTGACACCCAAAACATGTAGAGCTGCATACAAAAATGTAATAAACTGAATAAGTCGCATCTTGTTGGACAATTATTAAAACCCTCTTCTACATTATTTGGTGTCACACTGTAGACACGACTGATGCAGATACACAACTTTGGCTGCATTCAGTAACTCTCAATCTCTCCACTGTAAAATTATTTGAATTAAATGCAGTTTAAAATTCCATGATGATGTAACCACCAACATTCTCAGACATGGCCGACCAATAACCAGCTTTGAAAGCAATGTTACTGTTGAGTCATAAAGTCAACATGAAGAAGAATATTACAACTAGGTCTTCTGTGATGTGATGCTGTGTAGTACCGTAGATAGGTACCAATGTTTCAGTGATACCTACAGCGTCCATCTTACTGCACTCTGAAAAGGGCAGCAGCATATTCAATTGTGTAAAATATCGGACAGGCTTGGTGAACTAATTTCTGATGCTGCCTCATCTCTGCATGCTAACTGCAAATCCTACTGGATAGTGGTTTCCACACAAGCAGTGTTTTTCTCATTTACTTAGATAGTTGATGTCCACTCCTGTCTTCAAACCTGACATAAATTCCACCTCTCTTGATTTCAAAACCATCAGAAACTTCAGAGTCAGTTTCAAAAGTGTGAGGGAATGACTCTCATTTCAACTGCTCTGAAACATACAGAATCAGTACATAGCTCATTCAATATAGTGACTTGCTGCAGGCTAAATGACCCAGGGTTCAAACCCAGGTGGAGGGTGAGATTTTCTCGACCCATCCAGACTGGTCCACCCAGCGTCCTGTATGATGGGTACTTGGTCACCTTCCCAGGGGTACAGTGGCGGGTATGTGGCGCTGAACCTTCTAGCGCCTAGACTGAGTAACAGAACAGCTACACCTCCCCCTCTCCCTCTGTGCCTGCTTGCTGGCACATAACAGGACAGCCTTTCCTTTATCCTTCCAGAATTAACACATGAGAGTGCTCTTTCTCAAGCTACCAGATGTGTCACACACTGCAACTATGAGACACATGTTTGTGCTTCTCCTGTTGCAACATGAGTGAAGAGATGTTACCTGGTGTAAGTCTGACAACAAGTACGTCTCCTTTGATTGAGACCCACAAAGTTAAACTTTTCTGGCAAGAAACAGCACAGAGAAACTGGACTATAAGCTACTGCCAACAATGTCTCTTCAGTAGTTTAAAATAATTATGTAACCTCTCTAAACACTAACTAAAAAGCAAATAAAAAAGTTCTCTTAGTGAAGGATTTCCAGATTAAACTTGTAAAACACGTCATACACTATGACAAAAATGCCACATATACATACATGAGAAAGTCTGTGCAGTGCACCTTATATTGTTTTCACTGCCGTCATTTATCACTTACTGTGAAACACAATTCTTATGCAATTTATTGCACAAAATATATATAAAAAAAAAAACATTTCTGAAGTACAAAAATATACAGAAGAATACCTCAGTGTATTATTTACTGTTTTTTTTAATATTGTAACTGTTGAGGAATTATTCAGCCTCCAGAACAAACCTTAATTAAATTGTTCATATTAAAAACAAACTAAAAAAAGGTATAAGAACATTAAGCAGCTACACTGCTATGCTGCATGTCTACCATTACTTCATTTTGCATTGTTTTTCCAGTTTGACAAATTTTTAACAAAAAACAAATACATATTTTATTCTAAATCAAAATAAAAAAATAACACTTACAATGCTCATTCTGGTTAAGTAAGTAATAGTAACATCACAATTAAAAAGTCAATTACCAGTTAACAGATACATGCATCACAACCATTTAGATCAAAATACTGTACTTCTGTAATTTTGAATGGCTCACACCTAGTTGCACAGAATAAAAGCTACTACTAAATCAAAATTCATTTTATGGGATTAAAAACTAAGAGCTTGTTTTAATATAGTTCTTTATACAGAAAATCTTGGTCGGTATTCTAATTGATCATGTTATCTTATTTGTTAAATGCAAGTTTTCATATGTGAATTTACCCAATTTTAACCATATAATAACTTCATCAGTAGGTGGATAGCCACATATGCTGTATCCCATTGATAATATTTCTTGGGACCTTCTTATCAAATGAGAATTCCCTCACTTTATAATTTATGTTTCACTTTACCAGGTACCTTCAAAATGACTACAACAAACAAAAATATAAAATATACTGACAAACACAGTGGCTTTGAAATGCATTTGCACCACAAATGTATAAGAATGATGTACTCCTAACCTACTGAGGTAGTTAAGTATTTCTGAGCGTTCTGTAAAATTGCAACTGTTTTGCACAAACAACACATCTTACAATTCAAAATCTACACACCAAAACATGACTCCACAACTCTAGACAAAATATTAAATCACCAAAACTTGATTAACAGTTCTCAAACAAAATTAGTCTGTGGCCACCTTTGTGTGTGTGTGTGTGTTTTGGAGGGGGGAGGCAGACAGAGAGAGAATGAGAGACACACGCACAAAGAGGGTTCACACTCAATTCTTACTAACATTTTAATGTACATGTATAAAACACATAAGAAACTTCATTTTTTCAATGCAAAAAATTATTGGTCAGCTTTATTCTGCAGAAAATATGAGGGATTGGGGGGGGGGGGGGGGATATTTTAAAAGCTTTTAATTATAAAAAAAATCAAAAAAAC
>Ga0131853_10012112_pt1 | contig 15787 bp, 13 predicted proteins | sample TergutLab28metaG_FD_92764 | JGI IMG/M metagenome (GOLD analysis project Ga0131853, IMG submission 92764) | Labiotermes labralis P1 segment gut microbial communities from Petit-Saut dam, French Guiana - Lab288 P1 (version 2) (version 2) | ecosystem: Host-associated > Arthropoda: Insects >...
AATGAGATGGGCAGGGCATGTGGCGCGTATGGGGGAGGAGAGGGGGGCGTATAGGGTCTTGGTGGGGAAACCGGAGGGAAAGAGACCACTGGGGAGACCTAGGCGTAGATGGGTGGATAATATCAGGATGGATCTCCAGGAGGTGGGTTGTGGGTGTGTGGACTGGATTGGGTTGGCCCAGGATAGAGACCGGTGGCGGACGCTTGTGAGTTCGGTAATGAACCTTCGGGTTCCGTGAAATACGGGGAATTTCTTGACTAGCTGCAAGCCAGTTAGCTTCTCAAGAAGGACTCTGCACCATGGAGTAAGTATGGTCTGTTCTGTGTACGGCAGAAACTCACTTTATATAGGCAATTAAAAGAGTTCCAGTATTTAAAGAAAGCTGCCACATGGCTGAGGCGGTTTTACGGCCGGCATTTCATCGCACGGACAGGAAATCAATTCTGGGCCCGTCCATGTGATATTTGTGAGGACAAAGTGGCATTGAGACCGGCTTCACTGCAGATAGTTCTTTTGTCCCCTCTCGGTATCATTCCACCAAGTTTCCACACTCATCCTCTTCCTCAAGCTGCTTTTATCAGAAAAACAATTGGGCGAAGTTAGAAAACTTCAAACAAATCAGTGCCCTTCCAGAAGCAGTGATCACTGGTAGGAAAAATGCTTCCATTTTCTGTAGGATTCAAAAGAGTTAAATTTGTGGATTGCAAAAATTTTAACATTCACGATGAGGAACATTTTCAGAATGTCGTATTTTCTATACTCTAGTTTATTAATGCGTAAGAAAAGCATATTTATGTTATAAAGACATACATAAAGAACAAGAAATTCCAAAATAATGAGCATTAATATTGGAAAGTAAGCAGCACGATTACAACGTAGATTTTGGCACCAAAATTTGTGTTTAACAAATTTTCGGGAAGTAAAGTGTGCATATATACTAAGACAGTTTCTTCTGTATAATTTGAAATATGAACGCACCGGCCGCTCGAACTGTAGACCTGTAGTAGGTTTTCGGTTTCGCCGAAATAACGGAATGTGGATAACCCTTCTTAAGACCGTAACTGATGCCAAGGGCAACGTTCCGTAATTTGCTACGTTTGTATAACTGTAGACTATTAATTCTCCTGTGCAATCCCCTTAGGCGGAAGGATAACACCTGTCAACTGTCCGCTTTTGCAGGTATCCTCCATGTCTGAAAGCCATCCACTTTAGTAGCCACAAAAGGACGCCCCCAAATTATCATGATTTCAAATCTATTTATAAGCAATGTTTATCCATTTGTGTTAGGCGTGTAGAATTTTCTATTACTTTAGAGACACAAACTTACATGAAAATTTTGTATCAAAAGTTTTAAGAATTAAAATTATGACATTGGTGAAGATCTTTGAATTCTTACAAAACAAATATAACATAAAATGGCAGATAAAGTAGTTTATATGCTGGACATTTGAATCTTCTTATTCTGGTTAAAGATTAGTTCCACGCAAGAGTGCGTCAGGCTATTATTCCTACCTATGAACAGTCGCAACTTCCAAAATGTTGTGCTTTCTTCACCGAAAGAAGAAGCTGTAAAGTTTCGACATGTGTGTCAGTTGGACAAGCGCTGCTCATCCCAAACTCCCATATTCTTAATACATGTCCCCGACAAGGGCTAAATATTAATGACATTTATGCACAGATGTGGACAACAGAACTGTAGGCAATAAATATTTTTAAATATCTTTTTGGATTCTCGACCCTTGAAGATGGGACCGCTAGGGTGTCCCGAAATATCTCTAAGAAATTACCACTACTCGCTGCTTAACATCCCAGATTAGCGGAATTCTCAGATACTCTCCATGTTCTCCGCTTACACATAAGCTGTACAGTTCTAATGAGCACAACAAATTGCTCCTACACTCAGTTTTTCTATATTATGACTCAATTGGATTTCAGAAGTTGCCGTATGTATTTGAAAGCTCAGGTTTTACAATATTATTGCAATTTTATATGTAAATACTGAACACATGTCTGTTAATTTTAGTTCTCCCAAGGTTTAACCAGTGCTTTACCCTTCGTGTTTGTGTGCTGCTGTGTTTTGTATACGCACGAGCTGCATTTCCTGATGGTGATACATACCGGGGTATCACAGGATAGGGACAGGTGGCCGGCACTTGTGACTGAGGTAATGAACATTCGGGTTCCATAAAATGCGGGGAATTTCTTCATTAGCTGAAAAACCTGTTAGCTTATCAAGAAGGACACTCTTCCATGAAGTAAGTAAGTAACTAATAAGTAAGTAAGTAAATAAGTAAGTAACTAAGTAAGTAAGTAAGTGAGTGAGTGTGTGAGTGAGTGAGTAAGTGATTGAGTAAGTAAGTAAGTAAGTAATTAAGTAAGTAAGTAATAAGTAAGTAAGTAAGTAAGTGAGTGAGTGTGTGAGTGAGTGAGTAAGTAAGTGAGTGAGTGAGTAAGTAAGTGAGTGAGTAAGTAAGTAAGTAATAAGTAAGTAAGTAAGTAAATAAGTAACTAAGTAAGTAAGTAAGTAAGTAAGTAAGCAAGTAAGTGAGTGAGTGTGAAAGTGAGTGAGTGAGTGAGTAAGTGAGTGAGTAAGTAAGTATGTAAGTAAGTAATTAAGTAAGTATCATACGTTTCTTCTATCTGTCTGCTCCCTGTTGGTGGCCGAGGAAGGCCGAAGTTTGCAGGGGATTGTAATAATGTATAATGGAAATAGAGAAAACTGGTAATTAGTGAAATTTTTTGGCTCATTGTTTTAAAGTTATTTATTGGAAGCTGTTGGAACACACACTCAAGTACAGGCGGTATAAATTCTCCTCTCTTCTTTCAGTTACCTTATGGCTCCTGATAGTTCTTCATACTAAATGCGGTTTAAGTTGAACTTTTAAATTTTTTATAGAAATAATTCAATATTCTGTATCGAAAGAACTGACTCAGTAGGTAAAACTTGTATCTTGAAGATGGGAAGTGCGGCAAGGTGTTTGTGGTTAAAACCGAAGTACCCCTAAGCATAGTGCGGAATATTAATTCAGTTAGGCGACATGTTTATACTTCCACGTCCTTTATAATCTATTATCGTCCTATCATTCAACGTTTACACTCAGCTTCAACTGCGTTTTTAAATAATCCACAAAAACAAACACAGGGTTTCGCATAAAATCACAGCCATCTCTGTTACTGGATTTATATTGCAATTTTTACAATTTAAAAAACTTAATAATTTACTCTCACAATTCTTCTTCCAAGATCATTAATTTTTCACTCACATTTGTTTGTTTGTTTGTTTTTGGCGCGACAACCCCCAGTGAGCCAGGGCCTCCTCATTCACGCGGTTTCTAGATCACACACAACGACGCACCACAGTCGGTAGGACTCCTCTGGACGAGTGATCAGCCCGTCGCAGAGGCCTCTACCTGACATCACACAACACTCACAACAGAAAAACATGCATGCCCCCGGTGGGATTCGAACCCACAATCTCAGCAGGCGATCGGCTGCATACCTACACCTTAGACCGCGCGGACACTGAGACTGGCCACTTACTTATGTACACGTGTTAAAATATTCGGATATAAGACACCAAACAACAAAACAACCTTACGTAGCATCATTTAACGTAGAAAATTTGAACGTAATATACGCTAACATGATCCAACAGGACGGACAATATACGTATAACTTAATGCTGGGGCGCGTTAGCTTAACCATTATTGCAGAGGAAAGCAAAAATACTACATATTCTGAGTGTGTGTCTTTTAGCCTTAGTTATCTATTGTCATCTGTGGCCTATCTCGCTGTACCATAGTTTTCCATAATATCTCATAAGCGGCACGATTTTCTATATATATAAGAAGTGAGCGAGATATTATCATAAGCGTAAATAGGTCTTCATGTAAAGTACTTGTTATTCTTCTCAGATTTTAATGGAAATCGAAATTCCGCGACAGATTTTCGGAAAATACACAAATATCAAATTTCAAGGAAATCCGTCCAGTGGGAGCCAAGGTTTTCCTTGCGGTCGGACAGACAGAGGGAAGCTAAGAGTTACTTTTCGCAATTTTGCGAACGCGCCCAAGAATTCCAGTTAGGTGCAGTCATGCACGGTTTCAGAACCCGAAGATACGGATGGTCAGACAAACAAACAAACAACGTTTTCTGCACTCACAGCGTTAAGATCCACACTCTGCAATTCCTAACTGAAATGCGACAGGGTACTTGAAACTTGATTTTTTCTATGGGCTCTACTGTAATGCCCTCTCGTCTCGGGGCTCACAGCGGCGCCGTAGGGTGTGGTGGTGCTATTGCACTTGCAGCCGAACACGTAGGTCTGCTATTGAGCCCCATGCAGCGAGGTGCAGGAAATGAGATTCCAGACACTATGCCTGGCGACTTGTCCTATCTCCTGTGGTGACCTCGCATCATTACAAACCGTCTGTCTGTTTTCATGCAAATGGCCAGTGATTCGGAGTAGAGTGGTGCTGGTTCTTATGAATTTCTTCTCTACACTTGATATACAGGCTGCTAGTCAACTGTCCTACTTGTTTCAAAGCACACAGACCATGAAACACGTTGCAATATCAATTTATGTCAACACTTTGTCATGTTACTGTGCTTTTGTAAGCAAATACACATTTTCTTCTCTGACTGACTTGACGTCTTGTATATGTTCATTGTGCAGAGGGCACACTGGAGTAGTTATGCTCTATATGCTGGTACTCGGGTGGCAGCGGTGGATGAAGTCATGGCTGAAATACTGCCTATTGAACTGAGTAAATGTCGGGTTTTCTGATGCGCACAGTACACACAGACAGACCTCTACTCCTTTCCTCTAAAACCTTAAGGAACATTTTTTGTTAGTGTGAAACTTCAGGTGCTCACGGAGCGTAAGCTGTCAGCAAACTCATATGACATGTAACATTGCTGTGTGTACCGTGTAAATCTCCTGATGATAGACAGAGGAACTGTCCGAAACATATAGAGTTTTATTCCGAAAATAAATTTGATAAATTAGTGCATCTAGTTGGTTTTATTATAAGAAATATGTAAGAAAGAATAACTGCACCACGCAGGCAGACCACAAAGACGCTCAGCACATTAAGATATCTCCACAGATACTTCGACTCGAATCACGTAACGGCTCCATATGAACGACAGATTACTTGCAGATTATACTTGCAGATTAGACAGGAAGGTGACTGTGAAAACTTGAATTTAGAAAGGAGGCGACTGTACTATTGCCAAGGTAATATATATATATATATATAAACCGGGGTGCCGATAAGTCCTTAGCCCGACCAGGAAGAAAACAAGCTCGGAAGCATGTCAGGGACGCGCGCGATTTCAACAACATTGAGACGGGAGCTCTCATCAAGTTTTTTTTCTGCGAGGCAAGGCGCCGAAGGAAATTCATGCCATTCTGATAGAAACATTACCTCGTGTCCTTCCTGGTCGGGCTAAGGACTTATCAGCACCTCTGTATATATGTAGCCATCGTCAAGGATGACAGCTGACCTGGCCGAAATTCGAACCGGATACCTCCTTCCCGATACATTAACCTGCGCGATTGGCACAAACAGTCGTCTTGTAACGAATATTTTGTTTGCTTATTCGTAAAGACGCTCTATCAGTTATCGAAGCTACATATGTGTGATTAACTGAATCCAATGTTCTTTGCCACCACCAGTCTGCACAGATTAAAATTGCCACTAACATCTCAGGCAAAACTGCCGTTGTTTCGGTTGAAGCGCTAAATTGTTGGCCTCCCCAGCAAACATCATCTACATTATCGCTATATTAATCCACTCGAATCAGGTTTATGGAAAGCGTGAAATTTTTATCACCTCGAATTCCCAGTGCACCCATAGGGGGTTCAGTAACTGTATTGACAGAAATGTATTTTAATAATAAAGGTGTAAATCTCGCCAGTGAGAACGCACTAAAACACTGTGGGGCGTATACGACCCGCAAGCTAAATTCTCACACAAGGCCTACAGAAAGAAAGTGCCGCTGGTAACTAACTCAGAAGCTCAAGTGAGGCCTGAAGACAAAACCAGCCGAGGAACTTCTAACGTAATCCTTTGGTACGGCACGGAGAGATGTCTGTTAAGGTGAGTTGCTGGTGACCCCAGTTTGTCCTTCAAGCGTTACAAGAATTAATTCTAATGTGCGTCATCCCCGTTGTGTTCTGTACATTAGACGGAGTTAGGTATGTTAACACTTACAGTCGAACACAACTATATTTGTTATTATATTATAGGAGTTTACAACAACGACATGTTTCGGCCCTATATGTGGGTCATCATCGGGTTGTGGTTAGACTTACAGCTTAGGCTATACTAGCATGCGTGTAGTGGTCTTGGGGCGTAATGGGGTGGGTTCGAGATATCATTATATTACAGGGTACCATGGTCCCGGGTACCATGGTACCCGGGACACAATGAGATCTCGAACCCGCCCCAAGACCAATACACGCATGCTAGTATAGCCTAAGCTGTAAGTCCAACCACAACCTGATGATGGCCCACATATAGAGCCGAAACATGTCACTGTTGTAAACTCCTGTATATTAAAAAACAAATATAGTTGTGTTGGACTGAAAGTGTTAACATAACTAACTCCTACTATTGTTACAAAAATTACTTTGATGGAACGATTCTCAGACAGGTACAGAACTTACAGCAAACTCTTAAACCGTGAAAAACCTGCGCTCTTCTGGGCTTTTAGGCAGAGAGTAGTGGTAATTCCTGACCGACTTTTCAGGATAACCCATCGGTCCCGAAACGTCGGTAAGGAATTAAAACTACTATCTGTCTAATAATCGAGAAGAGCGTAGTTCTCAACTACTTCCCGGCGGAAGCCTGAAGTAACACCTAAACCGTTATCACACTTTATGCTCCAACACGGTCCCTGTGACAGCACAAGCGCCGTACTCAGTGTCTGTCTTTCACGAAGACAGACGTGTTAGTGCAGTTGTGTGTAGAATCTCTCGAATGCCCCATCAATGTGCACTCATATTCTTGTCTCGTTCGGCCAGCAACAACACAACTTTTCTTGCCACGTTATTGATTCCGCTCTACCTGCGTCGGAAGGTACATACTCTTCACAGGGGTTTCGCAAGTCCTTAGCAGGGCCAGCAGTGACGGGGATTATATTAATGTCTTCATGGCCTTTCTTTCCAAGTATGTGGTAATTAACCGCCATTAATCGGGTGACGTTTACGGTCTTGGTTAACGTAGACACACAGCCAGTGGCACACATTAGCACGGTCGTCTGACAAGATAACATTGCGCCTGCTTTGGTTTATTTTCTTTCAGCTATAACAAGAACAGTTCACCTTCAGTTTACCGTAAGCCCACTAGTTTCCCACACAGTCGCAACCATAATTACGACAGTCATCCTATAGTGGAAGGAGCTTCTCTTTCCTCTGATGTCTAAAATGCGTGTCATGTGTTACCGGCGATCGCGTCACAACTCTTTTCAACCTGGTGCCGTCTTTAAACTGGTGACAGCTGTGGAACATTTCGGTAAAGACTTCCCTGATATAGTGGCAATCACTGTTAAGTTCTTTGGTTAAGAAACTGTACACACGTAAACCGATTTCCTTAGCAACCCTGTTACACACGCTTGAATTATAAAGGTGTTAAAGTGAAAACCGAAATGGAAATGTTACGGAAAGAATCGGCGAATTCTAATTTTGAGCACTACAGCCGTGTCTTTGTAGACGGACTGAGGAAAGCCGCAACACCCCAGTCACAATGTGCGGGTTGCGGTTCGAGATTTCAGTCTGGGGTACGATGCTGACCGCTACTCCACGACTTTCTGTTTATTTGAGAGTGACATAAATTTGGATAGGGATTTATGTATGCATGTCGAGGGAAATAAGGAAGGAATTTGACAGAGAATTGTTTTAAATTTAAATAAAACCTGGCCAATCTGCAGCCCTCGAGGAAACTATTTGCGGCCCTCCGTCACCTGAAGAGTATTATGGTAATACAATTCAACAAACCACCCAGACTCCTGTACAATGGATACCGTGACACTCCCGGGGGTGAAGTGCGGCCGGGGCGTGCTGCTGACCACTCACCCCCTTCTGGTGCCGCGGTCATGGAAGAGTAGAGCTATACCTCTACCCACCCTCTGGGCCACACCAGGCCTGTAACGGGATCACTTTACCTTTACAATTCAACAAACATGCTCTATTAGGTCTACAGAACATAATATGACAACTTTATTATCAAGAAAATGTTTACAAACCGTAACGCATCACTACTGGGTTAGTATGCGGTAACCAATATTCCTTTGTGTTTTATCGAGTTTATTCAGTCCTACTGCCGGTTGTCTAACTTATCGTTCGTAAATAACAGCTCTCTAGTGAATTCGATCCCCCTCTTCGGTATATGTATACAAACGTGTGGCCCTCGGCGATTCCTTAAAGATTTATGTGGCCCTCCTGTGTGTTGAAGTTGGCCAGCCATGATTTAGATTATGTAAATCCACAGCAAATATTCGAGGGTTGGTCTGATGCTTCCTGTCGCAAATTGTAAAATATTATCATTATTATCAAAGCTGCTTTCACATGTTTCTGGGTCCATTGCATAAACAAATTCGGGGCCGTACCTACACGTAGACACGCAGGCTACAACTGAGGTCAAGCTGTATAAGAATTTACACGCAAAATATATTTGATACAAAATATGAAACCAAACGCACATTTCGGTAGACACAAATCGGCCCTGATTATTCATTGTCTTTCGAATTCTGTAGTTTTGAGAGTGTTGTTAAATAGACAATCGGACTTGAGATTAGGAGGATGTGGTCTTGGTAACCTTACATCAGTGCAGAAAGGAATAGTTAATTCCGTATGTGCCCAAACGTTCCAGCTACAAATTACGTGAACAGCATAAATATTGGTTTACAGAAAAGTGCATGGCGGTTTACCCTTAGTTACTGTAACCAGAATGTCGTCATCATGTTACAGTGCTTAGGCACAAGGAGAGGATTTCATTTGTGGGCAATAGCAAAGACCTACATATAGATGGTAAGACAGGTTTTAAACGGGGTTTTTGGTATAGAAGAACAGGGATTGAAATTGTGAGCTGAATTACACTAATTAAAATATGTGGCTTTTATTTGTGTTGTGACGAAATTCGTGTTTTATAAATTATGCAGTTTCTTAGCCAACCGAGTAATTGTATAATTCGGAAGGAAAATGCAACACACATAAGCATGCAAAGCATCAAACTTTGCTCTTCTGTAAGGTACCTCAGAATTACAACACCAAAAATTGCAAGAAAACTTATCAAGAAACAAGACAATGTACGTCTAACGAAACACTGTGGCCCGTTCGCGTAACCATTGTTGCCCCAAAGGCAGCAATGCTTTTCCTTAGCACTCTTGTTGACCTACACGTATCTGTCAACAATACAAAAACGTTGAGCGCTGCCATGGAAACGCAAGAAAGAGTTCCCTTTGTACTGCTGTCGAGCTACGAAGTGTCAACAACACAGGCCTACACGCACTTCGTTCGTCATGCAAAGTGCCCGATAATGTTGATCGATTTTAAACAAATTTGGAGTTCCTCGGCAGATTTTCGCAAAAGTCCGCAATATCAGATTTCACGAAAATTCGTTCAGCGCTGACACGTGCGGACGGACAGAACAGACGGAAGGACAGACATGACGAGGCTAATAGGCACTATTCGCTGTTCATGCGAACGCGCCTAAAATGAACTGAAGTGCAAGGTTGTAACTGTAGAATGCAGCATGTGCCCCTACCTAAGTGACATTACATTTATTACCGGTAACTGGTGTGTACACAAAGCTGCACGCATTCTTACACACGGCACGTGAAACTGTATTATCAACTGTGTATTGGGTAGGCTGCGAACTAACCTGAATTTTGCGACAAACTTTACGCCTCAGCAGACACCCGAACGTGCGTGGTTCAAGGGGTGGTCAGCCCCGTCGGTGACAGCGGCCACACGGCACCCGAGAATTTTCCCGGAGTGGCTGGATTAAAAATTTTCTGCGGAAGAATAAGAATGAGTTCTTGAAAACAGCACCTTAACCAGAGCGATGTTTGGTGTGCGAGCTAATGGAAGAGTATTTCGACACCCCTTGGTATAAATATTCCAAAAGTGTTGCATGGAGCTCTGTAGGAGAATGCTTTCCATTCGAGAACTGCAGCTAGAGTAACTTGGGAATTCAACAGATAAGTGCTACAAGAATTCAAAATTCATTTTTGAACGACAATAACTCCATTACCCCAGACGTTCAATTATTCACTGTAAACTCCTCACTTTGTCAGAAATAAACCTGGGTTTCCATTGTCTCAGCACGCTTACCTGCACAGCAATACAAACTGCTTGTACCGGGCCGGTACAGTACGTACTAAACACAGTCTGAAACATTTCTGAGGGTAGCCATGCTTTGAGTAGAGGAGTTTATGGGAGGACGGTTCTATATTCTAGGAATCACCCGTATGACAAACTCGCTAGACAACGTTTCATTGTTCCACAACTAAATAACAAAACCTGCGGCGTCAGAAAGTTATTTATGTGCTTACGTAATGTCAGGCGGTGTTCTATGGGTAAAGAATTTAAACAAAAAATCATAAGTATTAATGCGATGCTGATGATGATGATGATGATGTGATCATAACGATGATTAAGACGATGATGGTGATAAAAACGTCAACGGCCATGTTGAGGATACAAAATTGGTTCAGTTCTGTAGGAAAGAGTTCGTAGGTTAAATGCAGGGTTGTGACTGTGCAGAATATCTTCCATATTACACATTTCTATTTTTTAACTTTCTCCTCTATTCTTTGCCCGTTTACAGCGTACATTGCTAAACATGTGTTTAAGTTTTGTACTTATATTTGTACAGTTTAAGGGCCGGGTAGCTCAGTCGGTATAGCGACTGACTAAGGGTTGCAAAGTCCGGGATCGAATCCCGGTGGGGACGAGATTTTCCGCCCTTCCAGACCGGCCCTGGGGCCCACCCAGCCTTCTGTAAAATGGGTACCGGGTCTTTCCCGGGGGTAAAGTGCGGCCGGGGCGTGCTGCTGACCACTCACCCCATTCTAGTGCCGCTGTCATGGAAGAGTAGAGCTATACCTCTACCCACCCTCTGGGCCACACCGGGCCTGTAACGGGAACAATTTACCTTTACCTTTTTTTACTTGCATAGTTTACTGTTTTTTTGTACGCTGAATTGTTCTCTTATCTAGCCAATTTTATATAAAAATTTCTTCCTCAATTTTTGTGTTTCCGGACAAGCCAAAAGTACAAAAGAACAGAGTGATAAGAAGCACACCGCACGTCAGCTCTGTTAGTTCCTCCCGAGTGTATTGTAATCCTGAGGGTTTTAACTTTTGCTGTTACTGTCATAGTAACATAAGCGAATATGGCCATATGTTCTACTGGTGCCTCGTGGGAACTGTGAAATCAGATTAGCTTCATGGTGGGAAGTATTTCGTATCGAAATATTAAGCCGGTATATTCGAATTTCATTCTGGCACATGAATGTCGGATATGTGTCGAAACTAGGATCCATTCCAGAAGGCGTAATAATGTGTGTCAGTCCAATGGTGACGCACACTCACAAAAGTTTTAGGTAGGGATTATTCTTCCTGCTCCAACACAAATCTGACCAATGGAGTAAGGGCCTGTGCTGGTGGAACAAATGCTATACTTTGTAAACAGGTTCTGTGTAGGCCACTCTTTTCTGAAATGAGGCGCCATGCATTTTGGTGTTTGGATACCAACCTTCTGAACGGAAACCCTGCCTATGGCTGAACTGTAGAGGAGTATCTTTAAGACTCCACTCTTCTGGGATACGACGCCGATCCACTCGATAATCGCTTCCCGACGTTTCAAGATAAAGTACTGGCCTTATCGTCAAGGGTCAAAATGCTCAAATCTTCTAGGATATTTCGAGCGAAGGAGAAGACTGGCTCTGGAGATGAAGGCAAGTTCCTTCAAATCACGGGCAAGAATGTACCAATCGACATGAAGTAGCGTTCCAGAACCCTTGCGTTTTCAGATGAAATCTGATTAGAGAATGAAAAGTTTCTCTTTGCTTGTGGCGAAAAAAAATGTTGATTGAAGTCTTGAAGATATATATTGATACTGATATTGATATTGATATTGCCGCCATATCGCACGCAATTTTTATGAGTCAAATTTTGATGTTTTGCTGACCGTGCGTCTCAGCATAATATTAGTAATTGACCAACTAAATGCACAAATTCTTGTTTTATAGCAAGTTTATTATATTCCTCTACATGTTTCGAGCACTATGTGCTCATCATCAGGAGGTCAAATTGTATTATACAGCATCTGATATCGTCACACTCTGTAGGTGGCCGTCCGGTGCACAGGTTTCTCAACCTGCGCACCGGACGGCCACCTACAGTGTGTGACGATACCAGATGCTGTATAATACAATTTTGACCTCCTGATGATGAGCACATAGTGCTCGAAACATGTAGAGGAACATAATAAACTTGTTATAAAACAAGAATTTGTGCATTAAGTTGGTCACTTACTAAGATTGTTATGAGTCAGCCACCTGAAATCAGGCAATAACATTGTTCAGTTACCCGTTTAACACTGTAATAGTTACACAACAGTGAATCTCACTTCTACAGTCAGCATGTGGCAGATGTTATTGTTGTAACTTCAATTACCAGTTGCCAAAGTTAGACAGTGACATTACAGTATGATATGAATATCTATGAATAATCTTCCCTGGGACTGGTTACGGTTACTATCTGAATGCCAGATGTGGTGGCTATACGACCACTATTCGGTATTCCGTGCCTCGTTGTGAACGTGGTATGCGCAACGTAAAACTGTTATTTGCCTTGATGTATGCGAAGTTCCATGATGCGAGTCAAGGCAGTATGCCTCGGTGCTTAAGCAGTTTCTTCTTACTTGCACACAGTACATTTTCCCCTTTAAACGTTAGTAAGCTCGGCAGAACAATGCCCAAACAGGGACTCACTTTCATGTGGTAAATATTTAAAATCGTGAACATAAAAATACACTTAGCATCGAAGAAACTCGGGATTTCGACGGCCGAATTTTACCCCACCTCAGGTATTTTGATTGATTGATTTATTCATTTATTTATTTATTCATTCGTGTATTCATTCATTCATTCTGTTTTCTATGTTACGACAGGTCCATAGCATCTTCAAAAGCGAGTTCTCCAAAGATGGAGATCTAATGCTTTCTCTTTCAATTTCCAGTATCCTCTGTTTTCCTGAAGGTCGTTCAGTAGCTGCTTATGTCTTCTTCCTCATCTCCATCTTTTACTCTATCTTTCCTTTAATAACCTTTTTAGAATGCAGTTCCTATGGAAGGTGTGACCAATCCAGTTGGCAATTCTTCTTTTTTATTGTTTGTAGGATATTTTCATCTCCTCCTTGACACTTTGTAATAGTTCATTTCTCACATGATCAGTCCAACTGATCTTCTCTATCCTTCTCCAGCACCACATTTCAAAACTATCCAGGTATTTCTGATCGAGTTTCTGGAGTGCCCAAGTTTCAGCACCATACAAAGCTATACTCCAAATGTAGCACAGTACTGGTGTCTTCCTTACATTTAACCCCACTATGCAGGTGCAAAAGAGTTTTCTTTCGTTGAAAGCTACTTTTGTCATGGAGATACTGGATTTAATTTCCCGCGTAGATCTTGCATAATTTGTTATAATGCTTCGCAAATAGTTGAAAAATATGCCACCTTCTACAGCTGATATTTATCTAACATAATCTGTATTGGGGTTGATAACCTTGAGATTATCTTCACCTTAGTTTTTTTCACATTCACTTTCGTTCTATAGCACCTTCCAATTTTGCTTATTAGCGCCACTTCTGCCTCAGCCAGTAGCACAAGATCATCTGAATATTTCACAATGCGAATTACTTGTCCTCCCATTTTGAGACCTTCAAAGCCTTCAAGAAATTCCTTGGAAAGGTATTCGCTATATAAGTAAATAGAATCGCAGACAAAGAGCATCATTTTCTAACTCCCCTTCCATCCATCTTCACACTTCTTGTTTCCCCACGGTCCAGCCTTATTTTAACATATTGATCCATGTACGGTTTGCTGATCAATGTTCTTTAGCGCCAATCGATACCAGTTACAAACAGGATCTGCATTAATTCTGTCCAGTCCATCTGCTAGTCTATGAAGCAAGCACACAATTCCTTTTCTATGTCAAAAGTTCGTCCTGATATTATTCTCAGCATCCCATTTGCATTCCTAGTTCTTTTTCCTGATCTAAATCCACACTGATTCTCTCCAAGCACATCCTCGATTTTCCTGTCATTCCTTCTTCCAAGTATCCTCGATATTATCCTTGTATGTGCCATGAGACTGACTGTGCGATGGTCGATGTATTTTAGAGCTTTTGGCTTCTACTTCGAAGCAATTATTTTAACTTCAGTGAAATCCTAAGGTCACTTTCCAGTTTCATACATGTTGTTGGTTAGCTCTGTCATTATTCTGGGACCAGCTTCTCCCAAAAGTTTCAGTACATACCCAGGTACAGCTTCATTTCTTGTAGATTTCTTATCCTTCATCACTCTGATAGCTTTTTCCGCTCCACTTCACAAAATATAAGGGCCTTCCTCATCTGCATCTAGTTCCTCTTCAGGCTTGACTTATGGGTTTTCTGGCCCAATAGGTCGATCGTAGAGCTATGTAATATAATTCTCCCAAATTTTCAGTACTTGTCTCTTCCGTACTATTATATTCCCTTTAGTCTTCAATGTAAATATTTTGAATTTCATTATTTTCTTTCCAGCCTAGTTCATTCTTCTTCGTTCACATTAAGTAATAACGTCCTGCTCTTTGAAACTCCATGATCTCGTCATATATGCTCTCAAGATACTCCACTCTGGCCTCGTCTATGGCTCGTTCAATTCGTTCCTCACTTGTTTGTAGTTCTTCTTCCCTTCTTCGTTGTTTACATTCTTCCATTTCCTTCGTTCATCCATTTTATTGATTTTTTCCCGCGTAATTCATGGATTTCTTGCTTTCCTGTCTTTTTTTTTCACAATGCAATCATGCCTGGCCCTGGCACACATTTCTTGATAGTGTTCCACTGCGAAGCCACATTTTCCCCTTCATATGCTATTTCACCGATTTTTTCCCTAGAATATCATGCATCTTCTGTCGAAAATGTAACTTCTGCAGATCCCGTCTTTGCTTTCATTTTTGGAACTTCATGATTTTCTTCAATTTCGCGCAGATGTTCCCAACCAGCAAGTTTAGGTCAGGGTCAGTATCTGCTCCACGCACTGCCTGCACATCCTTCGTACTGTTTCTGAACCGATGCTTCACATTTATATATTCACACTGCTGTCGTATTCGATCTCCTGGGTTTTTTTTTTCCCATATGTACACTCTTCTCTTCTATATCTCTACCCACCCTCTGGGCCACACCGGGCCTGTAACGGGATCACTCTACCTTTACACCCTTCTCTTAGGCTTCTTAACCCTTATCCCGCTAACGTAGAGAATATGGTGAGCTCCTAATAATGCTAGAAAAGGGTAGATGGGATTTAATTTGGCGTTTAAAGGGTTAAACTATATGTGTATGTCGATGATAACAAGTTTATTCCTGGTTGAAGAATAAAAGACCAACTTGATGTTACTTGCTATTTTATTTCACTTCTTATGTGCTCAGCATGTTTCGGACATTAATATATCCATCATCAGGAGCTTGCGACTATTCTGTTGAATTACCACATTGGTCGTATTGTTCTTGGTTCGATG
>Ga0131853_10012113_pt1 | contig 15787 bp, 4 predicted proteins | sample TergutLab28metaG_FD_92764 | JGI IMG/M metagenome (GOLD analysis project Ga0131853, IMG submission 92764) | Labiotermes labralis P1 segment gut microbial communities from Petit-Saut dam, French Guiana - Lab288 P1 (version 2) (version 2) | ecosystem: Host-associated > Arthropoda: Insects >...
AAAACGGTCATAACTCCGTAACCGTCCAAAATCGGACACATGTTTATATGAACTTTTTTGATCGCAAAGGCCTAGGAAATCACCTCCTGCAGTTATGCCCTAAAGTCGTGAAACACCCTGTATATGCATGTATTTATGTTCTTACGTATGTGTATATATGTATGTATGTTATGACTTTCTGGTACCGCGTGTGGTATTCGTCCTGGTTTCACATCTTCCTTCATTTTACCCCCATAACAGCTCCAAAATAAATCGCGTCCTGATGACCTTCCATACTTTGTAACAAGAGATGTAAATTCGTTGAAAGGAAACCGAAAATCAGTGTCTTATTTTAACAATTCCGCTATATATTCCATCATTACTCCAGTTACACTAAGACTATTCACTTCTGAAAAATTTATAATTCTTCGTTTGTGAACCATCTTGCCATTGGATGCACAGTTTTCGACCGAGACTAAGAAGAATAACAAAAATAATCATGAACACTTGCAAATATAACATCAATTTATATGAATGATGCGTATTTAGTACACGTAATAAATAATAATAATAATAATAATTTTTATAGGCTAAGAGTGTTCCTACAAAATGCTGAGGATGGAACATCGATATAAAGAAGACGATAACGTGTTAATTTTATGACGAAGAATTTAATACTTTGCACATTCCGGTCAATATATCAAGGATCACGTGACAGACAGTGCCTGTATTGCCCATGCGAAAACAAGAGATGTATACGAATTTTTAATACGCAGGCGCAACAGAACTAGAACATTTGTGAGAACCTGACAAGCGTGGACTTAATGAGGGAAGGGACGACCAACAATCTGCATACTGAAATGTATCAAAATATATTTGGTAAAAATGGATGTGAAGAAGAGGAACTGGCATTTGACCAGATAATAGGAGATTTTTTTGAGTAAGGAGATCAAAAAATTTTCGGGTCTTGTAAAAAAGTTTATTTCTTGAGAATCAGATTTTAGTGATGTCTTTTATGGCCTACACTATTACATCACAATTGAATTATTCCATTCTCATTTTCATACATTGTCTAATCGAATGTAATGAAACAACTTTGATCTCCTGCAGCTTATCTGACTGTAACTGGTTTTTTATAATGCCTTATCCTTACCACTTTCTTTGTTTACTTAATGCAATTATCTCTTGAGTTGAAAAGTGCCTAATAAAGGAGTATGCTTTTAGTTAAAATTTGTCTCTGAATTTGCAAAGTTCGTGTGAAGGAACTCCTTCCGTCAGCGACTATACAGTTGAAGAATAAAAGACCAATTTCATGTCACTTATTATTTTATTTCACTTCTTATGTGCTCAGCATGTTTCGGACATTAACATAGCCATCATCAGGAGCTTGCTACTTTTTCTGTTGAATTACCACATTGATCATATTGTTCTTGGTTCGATGTGTGTTGGACTTTCGGTGGGGTTGGGTTGGAGTGGTATCCGTGTTGCAGGCTGAAGCACAGTTTTGCTTCAGCCTGCAACACGGATACCACTCCAACCCAACCAAACCGAAACTCCAACACACATCGAACCAAGAACAATACGACCAATGTGGTAATTCAACAGAAAAAGTCGCAAGCTCCTGATGATGGATATATTAATGTCCAAAACATGTTGAGCACATAAGAAGTGAAATAAAATAGCAAGTGACATCAAGTTTGTATTTTATTCTTCAACTATCACAATGATGCACGGTCAAATAAACATAAGCGATTATATGTTTTTATGATTATGTAAACCTAATTTTGTCTAAAGTTTCGCACCCCAGATTAAGGCAAGGAATTTAGCTCATAGCGATTTAGAGCAGAGTGTTGAATATAAAGTTCCGAACTGAGAAACAGAGAGGAAGAATGATGAGCTAATGAAAGTTACATAAGGATCTTCATCGCAGATTTATTTTTCACCCATATGAGTAACATTAAAACGAAAGAAATGAGCGAGATATATAGCATTCTTGGGACAGATGAGAAATTAATACGAAATTTAAATACAATACACTGTATACAAAATTTATGATATTATTACGAAATCTTTACTCTGAAAATAAATATTTAAAACTTGATAGGAGTAATCTTAATATTGCGCATTTTATGTAATACATTCACATTAATTTTTTTCGCCCAAGCCAATATTTAATCCCCCTTTTCTACATATCACGTTACATTGTATTTGACTCCCTGAAGATGGTGCCAACGTGTGTCCAAAGGCATAGAAAAATGTAATGTAACGTGATACATAAAATAGGTGCATTAATTATTGGTTTAGACGAAGACAATATGGCAAGTAAAATTTCAAAATAGTGGAAGTCTTTAATACCTTGTTAAAATTCTAATAAATATAAATTTATAAGGAACAGGTATTGAAAAAAATTCGAATCCAAGTGAAGCATATTATGCACTTCTTCCACTAATAAATAGTCAATCGGGTGTCGGAACAGAAAAATAAAAATCTACAAGACAGTAAGACCAGTGGCAAAACAAGTAGCACAGTTTTGGACTCTGAATAAAGATAATGATAAACAGGTGGTTGCTTTTGAAAGGTATTTTTAAGAAGAATGTTTTTGGTAATTAACGTAAATAAAAATTGGAGAAAGCGATATAATGAGGAATTAATGTAGCTATTTGGAGGTTTAGATACCCTTTCATTTGTCAGAATAAAGCTGTTGAATTGGATTGGTCAAGTTTATAGAATGCGTAGTAGATGAAAAGTAATTCAAGCATTTGATAATAATCCCAAGGAAATCGACAAAGAGGACGACCAAACAAGAGATGGTGGAACTCTGAACCAACCGATACTAATAGACGCAAAAATAGAAATTGCAAAGAAAGGTCAAAAACAGAGCTGACTGGGAGAAGTCCATTAAAGAGAAGAAGGTACTCAATGGCATGTAGTGTCATCTAAGAAGAGGAAGAAGAAGAAGAAAAAGAAAGGTGATACCCCCAGGAAAACCTAGATGTAGAAAGGAGGGCAACATTAAAGTGCATTTTAAAAAAATAATATGAGAGGACGTGGTTTTGATTTGACATTTTCTGGAGCTGGAGTATAGGCGGTCTGTCGTAACCTGGTAAAGAGTGTACCGGCTACTGAAGACCTATTATGTGCCACACTGTATTGAAGTGACGACTGAAAGACGCAGGAGGACATGAGGATGAAAGGAATCCTTTGGATGTTATGCGTCCAGGTCTAAGAGAATGAAGGGAAAAGCCAGGTCTTTATTAGGAAGCAAGCTCCGCTTTCATAGGCCCAATATAGTTTAGGTGGATTTCAACGCTTTTCAGTTTGTGTTCGCACTGGAATTGTTCAAGTATTCACTTGCCAGAGACTGGCGAGCGTAGAACAGATTGTTTTTAAAATACGATAGAAGAAACAGAATTTGTTACCCTTTTTGTAAATACACTAATATTGTAAGTACACTAATACTGTAAATACACTAATATTGTAAATATACTAATATTGTAAATACACTAATATTGTAAATACACTAATACTGTAAATACACTAATACTGTAAATAAACTAATATTGTAAATACACTAATACTGTAAATACACTAATATTATAAATACACTAATATTGTAAATATACTAATACTGTAAACACACTAATACTGTAAATACACTAATATTATAAATACACTAATATTGTAAATATACTAATATTGTAAATACACTAATATTGTAAATACACTAATATTGTAAATACACTAATACTGTAAATAAACTAATATTGTAAATACACTAATACTGACATCTTCAGAATTTTTCAAGATATACAAGAGATGAAAATTTCAACACTCATACATTTACCCTGCACTAAGAAGAGCGTTGCTTTCTTTTACTCACTTGTCTTGCTCTGGTGCAGCTCACGTTTATTCGTGATACATTTGCCGTCTCATGGTGACTGATTTCTTCAATAAAAGGAGAAAATTAAACAAGTATGCTGTATTTTCGGGGTACATGAACACATGAAAGCGCTTTCATTCCTTACGTTGCTTTCTGGCGTTCCTATTTTCACCTTCTGACATTTTTTCTATACTCATGACTTACTTAGCGACGAAGTCATTTTTCAAGATCTCAACTTCCTAAGGTTGAATGATTAATGGAGATGTGATAGCATAATTTAATGTAATTTCCCGGAACTTTTATGACAAGCAGAGTAATACCACCATTGTTATTAGGCTAGATAGCTGGGCTTTCTTGTTATTTGTACCTAGGCCATCCGAGACACGAAGAAGATTAGTTCTCCAATCGATCACAGCGCTCTATCGTAATTCAATGCGAAGATATAAATATCGATTTCGATGTTTTGCTGAACGTGAATCTCAGTATAATCTTAGTAATTAACCAATTTAATGCACAAATTATTGTTTTATAATAAGTTTATTATAAGCCTCTACATGTTTCGAGCACTGTGTGCTCATCATCAGGACCTCCTGATGATGAGCACAACAGTGCTCGAAACATGTGGAGGCATATAATAAACTTATTATAAAACAAGAATTTGTGCATTAAGTTGGTTAATTACTAAGACGATATAAACATAGATTTCGAAGGCTATCTTTGTAACTTCATTTCACTCATCAAATATGTGCTTGAGTTTGTAAGGTGTTTCATAATAACTTTTTACCAGTGTCAGGTCCAGCCTGGCTTTTGGAAAATTTTACCTCATGCTAAAGCGGCTGAATTCCAAAGCTAATTGCTCATACCCATTTACTACCTCGTTCTAAAAAGTCAGCAGTAATGTCTCAGCATCTCCTACCGGTCGGCGCGTCATTGAGCTAAGGCTAAGGGAGAAAGCAGTGCAGGCTCCACTGTGTTTCGCTTATCCTACATCTTCAATATGATGAAAGAAGGCAAATAATACAATTTTAGACACATTGAGAGATTTACGACTGGAAGATGAGAAAGGGATAATAAGTCATGTAAACGAATATACCTATTTGGGAGTAAGAATAACCAAAGATGGAAAGTACGAGCCAGAAATTAATAGTAGAATTATGAGAGGACGCGCAGCTATAACAAAGTCAAACAGCACTTCGTGGGACCGTGATGTGACCCCCAAAACAAAGACTCATATTTATCATGCAATAGTTAGAAGTACAATTACATACGCAGCAGGAACAGGGTGTTTAAAATAAAAAACGTTAACAAAATTAAATTCCACAGAAATGGACTTTTGGCGACGCTCAGCTCGAATTTTCAGGAAGGACAAATTTATGAATAATATTATTAAATAAAAAATTAATGTAGTAAGGTCTCTTTTATAAGGTATTAAAACCAAACAGCTTCAGTGGTATGGACATGTTCGAAGAATGGAAGAGGGGAGATTGTCAAAAGAAGTTATGAAATGGAGCCCACCAGGAAGAAGAAAATGAGGTAGACCTAAACTTACCTGGGCAGAAGGGATTAGAGGACTGATGGGAGAAAAGGGATTAATGGAAGAAAACTGGAATGACAGAGGCAACTGGAGGAAGAAGATAATATAATTGTCAAATGGGCGCAGGAAAATGTGGAAATATTTTAAACCTGATAAATAAATAAATAAATTTCTTTTACAGCAAAAGATCCTGTTGTTTTTACAAGACTCTAGACCAGTCAATTACCGATTAGGCACAAATAGGCGTAAACTTCAGGACTAGATTAACTACAGTCCGGTACAAAGCCCAGCGCTAACGGAGACCTGTTTCCATCTTCGCACGCTTCTTCGGTCAAGGATTTGAGGAAGGAAAAATTCGAAATGTTCCGTCACTGGTCGATAGAACATTCACTGCTCTTAGGTGAAGATCTTATCTTGATGGAAAGTTTGACAGAGTGGAAGAACGGGATAATAAGAAGGAGGAATAGAGGAAGTAGAGCAGAAGAGGATTACCTGCCGAAAGGCGTTTTACAGCTGGAAAAAAGGTAAGACAGACGATGGAAAGACGCTGTAATAGCCGTGTTTACCTTGGTGTTTGCAGCGACATATTGCTAAAACACGCAGGTCTCTGAGAAAGAGTGCTTTGCAAACAGAACGTTTTGCACAAACTGAGAAGGGACCTTCGTATTTTGAACGGCTTTTGCTCGAATATAATACAAGATAGTTGGCAAGTCAGTTTAAGCGGTAAGTCTTATGATGTCTGGGCGGGAGTTTTAGAGTTGGAACTGCGATTCGCACGTTGGTTATCCTCTAGTCCAAAGCTGAGATAGTTTTCTACCCCAGACTTCCACATTACCTTCCCAAATATTTAAAAAATACGAAATGCGCATACGCACTGAATTTTCTAAATAATGGCTGCAGCTGGTACAGAGTCGTCAGGTAACCTACCTTCCTTCCAAGGAGTGTGTAAGTAATAATCCCCTTGCCAATATATGTTAAAGCTGGCCGATATCCTTATTAGAGCGCATTCTGAATGAAACATGACAGAATTTCAATCAAGGTCACAGAAACCTAAAGTATTACTTTACTGTAAACCTATTAAGAAGACATTGTAGTGACTTTTGAACGACTTATTTAAGGCGTAAATTTGTTATAATAAAACACAACAATTTGTAATTAATTGAATTTCGAATTATATTTTGGATGCTTTATATTCATACAATTTCAGTAACTATATAAACTACTCGGGGACCTCGGTAGCACAATGGTTAAGGTGCTGTGTTACAAATCGGAAGGTCGCTGGTTCGATCCCAGCTGGCGTCAGTGGATTTATCATTGACATAAAATTCTTCCGATTGCACTATGGCCCTGGAGTCGACTCAGCCTCTAACAGAAATGAGTACCAGGAGTATTTCCTGGGGGTAAAGGCGGCCGGTGCGTAAGGCTGACAATCTACGGCCATCCTGTGCCATTGTCACGAAATCTGGGAACCTTAACTTCCTGGAACCTTCTGGGCCTGCCCAGGCCTGTAATGGGACTGCTTTACCTTTACCTTTATGGATCGTTATTGGTATAATACTGACAGACCAAACACGAAGTACCTGTCATATACCCACCAGCTGCTCCTACACAAAAATACAAATGTGGAAGAAACACACACAAACACACGCACGCACACAAATACACCCAGTGTAGAATATGACAAATTGTTGACCAAAAACCTGTTCGTGGCTTTTTGGTCAACAATTTCATGTCATATTCTACACTATGTGTATTTGTGTGCGTGCGTGTGTTTGTGTGTGTTTCTTCCACATTTGTATTTTTGTGTTGGAGCAGCTGGTGGGTATAGGACAACCAAAGTGGCAGTTGGACAGGTACTTCGTGTTTGGTCTGTCAGTATTATACCAATAACGATCCATAAAGGTAAAGGTAAAGCAGTCCCATTACAGGCCTGGGCAGACCCAGAAGGTTCCAGGAAGTTAAGGTTCCCAGATTTCGTGACAACGGCACAGGATGGCGGTAGGTTTTCAGCCTTACGCACCGGCCGCCTTTACCCCCAGGAAATACTCCTGGTACTCATTTCTGTTAGAGGCTGAGTCGACCCCAGGGTCATAAGTGCGATCAGAAGGGTTGTATGTCAAGGAAAAATCCACTGACACGGGCCACGTTGGAGGGAATTAGCTGTACCATTATTATGACCTGTATCGGAGGTTGCGGTTAGAGTTTTTTGTACTCCTGATGATGGGTGCTGTGACACCCGAAACATGTAGAGTGACTTTGCAGTAAATAAATATCTGCATACTTTGGCAACTGGTTGGACTTTTATTAAGGAGAGGAAAGTTCTGCAAACAGTAAATTGGAGGAAGTCTAAATGGATTGATCACATATTGCGTAGGAACTGATTTCTAAAACACTTTATTGATGGAAAGATATAAATGACGGGAAGAGGAAGAAGAAGAAATAAGCAGCTACTAAATGACTTTAGGGAAAAGAGAGGATACTGGAAATTGAAAGTGGAAGCACTAGATAACACTGTGTGGAGAACTGGCTTTGGGAGAGCTTGTGGACCTGTCGCAAAACAGATTACAGAATGAAGGGAATTTCCGGCTCTATCCAGTTCAATCCAGTTCACACATTCACAACCTCACATTCTACTTACCCAAATCCTAATATGACACTCAGATTTTAATTTACTCCCAAATCAGTTAGTTCAAATTACAGACTAAAATTTACCGGGCTTTTCTTTTTAGTCCTACTGTACTGTACGAGCCATACATGTTCTCTTCTGTCACTTATTCGCCCCAGACTGTTTGGGTAATTTAAAGAAATTACGCATTTGTTTATTATGTACATCTCTATATTGTTCCGTCATTTTCTTTTTTTTAACCTTTAAACCTTTACGCCAGAGTGGTTACTACAAGTAAAGCCACAATTAGCATTCAAGAAACCTACATGCTGCAAACAGAACATACTTCTGTGTCTTATGTGGATCTCAGAAAACCGAAAATATATCCCTTATAGTATTAACTGACTGGTATTTATTACGGCGACAAAATTGGTTTACTGCGTAGAAAGAAATGAATATTTAAATAGAATTTGATTTACTCTTGTTATTTAAAGATCAAATATTTTGCTTACAGTTTCTCCATGTTTCGGAATCGGAGTACGGAAAAATTTAGGAGCTGATACTTACCAAAAGATATATTGTGTGATTTGTAGTATATTACGCTTTACCAAGTACATTTGTTAGTTAATATACTGAATATGCGAGTAAAGAAGTTCACGGTATGAGGAACATAAAATCACTATCATCTTACATATGAAAGTACTTCATACAAAATTAAATATTTCCAGTCTCTCAAAGAAAATAATTTCAGCATCATGACTGTAATGTTCTTGAAAACAGAGATCAATTTCGATTCGTATCAGGCATAAGATCGGTGGTTCCTGTGAAGGAAGTTAAGCAAAGTCAAAATAAACACACATTTAACTATTGTGACGGTGCTTCCTGGATTTCATAAGGAATACTTCTGTGGAAACTTTGTCTGTTACTCTGGTCTTTTCGTTCTTTTACGAAAAACGTTTTGCCTTGGAATTCGTCCTGTGCTGTTTTCTTTTTAAGTTTGCCTTATGAAAGTACGAGACCAAGAGCCTGTGGTATTCACACAGGGAAACGTCTCTCTGGATATTCGTGGGACAAGAAATCACTGCAGTCGTACTGACGGCAACTATAAGGTTCAAGGACAGTATTTGATACCTATTATCATCAGCAATGTATGATAAAGTGTACTTCGTGTCTCTTGAGTAAACTTATAATTTTATCGATAATATTTTATGAAATTTTTAAGAGGAGTTAAAAAAAACTCCTGAGCTTGTGCTAAAGAATGCTGCTGAAAACATTAGAAGACGCGAGATATTTTATGTTATTTTATGGGATTTTTTTTTGTCGTGGAAGAATTACGGAAAGGGATTTCATATTTCTCAGCCACGTCCCTTTCGAGTGATAAATATTTGCCTGTCAGTTGTTCTGTACTACTTTACCCAACATTTTGAAGGTCAGAACACATCAACGTGGTGACCAATTTACTTTTATCTTTAACTTCCTAATTCCGTAGCTGTAAATAAGGTAGGTATATAGACCTTCTGGTTTGGTTGCATGTGGTCTGTTTGTGCTGTAAATGGAATTTATTGCTGGACTGTTTAAGGTTTGGCCTAGGTGTAAATTTTAATTTGGACTTTACACATTATATAACAGCTGTAAATTTGAAAGATAAGCAGTGCTAAGTTAATTACACTGACAGTCTGTCTGTCTATCTCTCTTAGTATTTTGTTTGTGTGAATTATTGTTAAGGTACATAAGAATGTCCTCTTTAAATAATCAACGAAAATTTCCAGTGTCTGAAATTTAGTATGATTCCGTTTCCATAATGTTTGCCTAATAGGGAACTATACATGTTGAGTTTTCTGTTTTTGATTATTTTTATTCCTAAACAGAAGGCGGTATAATTTCGTAATGGAGATGTATTTAGAAGTAACAAAGCTTTCTACGCCTACAAAAACCAGGTATTGAAGAATGATAGTAATTAATTGGAAATTATTCATGAAAGAAGTAAGAAATTTCGAGATGCTGTAGGCACACATCCTTTAGAATCCACATATTGTCCACAGCAAGACAGCCTTTGACTCAGACGTTCGCAGGACTGCACTAATTATATTAATATTTTATATTAATAAAAACAAGCATTAAGTGGAAAGGAAGAGGCAAATTTAACGACAGGTTGTGCACCCACACTTTTTATGAATATTTTTATATTTTTCCTAATAACGTAATATTTATTGCAGATGGACCATTCGATATAGAACCATTACATTATCTTAAAAATCTTTTCTAATAGGACAAAAGTAAGCTGAAATTGAATTTTGCAGTAAAAGCGATTATGTTATCAACATTTCACTGTGCGCACATGTTTATTAACTTCTCTGTGATGTAACGGGAATGTCTTGGAGCCATCTGCTTTAATGTACATCTAGCATCATTTCGTTCTCTTTCCTAAAATTGTATCCTCTTGTACCTCGTCGAAAACGATGTCACTTCATACGTCATTAATAACACTATAAGGGAAGGGAACAGCGTAATCATCTAATCCAAACACATTTTGGTTGCTATGGCGACAGTGTCTTAAGAAGGCGCTTCGTTACTCTTCTCTTGCCATGTATTTGCAATTGTGGTAACATACAGCAACAGAAGAAGGTGAAGGGTCTTCACAGATGTTTCATTACTATTAAGTACAGAAATAAGGTTATTTGGAATTATGATAGGAAATTCAGACTTCGAATTAGTCGCAATACGATCTTCAATACAGAAAGTACATTGTAGACCATATGGTTTATCCCGGGACAGTGAAATTGATCAACTCAGCCATCGACGTCCAAATATTAAATATATATATATATGAACCTGTCAATGTAAGGACAACCATTTTCTTTAACACATCAGTGGAGCTGCGCGTGAATTGAGGCTTCCGCCGCGGTGTCAATGAGATATTCGCTCTTCTGGGATGTTACACAGTGTAGATTGATAGTCACATAGCAAAGTTTCGGGACAACCTATCGGCCCCAACTTCAAGGATGGACCAGACCAAAAAAATTTTTTTTTTGACTACTTGCCTATCATCCCAGAAGGGCCTAAGTCTCAAGAGTAGAAATATCTTCTGAGAGGTTAAGTGCGTCTGCGTGAACTCTAAAGCACCTTAGACAATGCATATCCCTAACACACTATTGGCCTAAGGATTCTCTTGATCGGTGGAATGAATATCTTTCCCAGGGAGACTCTGAACAACTATTCTTACCAGGGTTTGTTTTTGTCGAAGGAATCGCGCAAGAAATTTTGTGACCCTCAGACCATAAGCGTTGTGTTGTACCTTAGATATAATTTAATATATAATATTGCATGCACTCCCGGAAACTGGTCTAAGGTAGGTTTCTCTTCTGCGTCTCATGGGAGGTTTTAATCGTCCCAAGAACCCTGTACATAATTAGTGAGGTAGATGTAATCTCGAGTTTCGTGCTCAGGGACCAGGTACAGAAATAAGATTCTGCGCAGAAAATTAACAGAATTAATACTCCAAGTTCTGCCCTTTAATAGAAGTTCGGTGTACGGTTACAGTTCTAATCAGTCTGCAGCAGGTCACACCAGGATACAGTATACAGCACTGGAGTTTTTAAAATCTGCAGTGTTTAGTGAAATGCATCTCTATTAAGTTTGGGTTTATTGTAATGCTAAATAAAAAAGGTGGTCTCTTTGAATTAATATTTAGCATTCGATATGGTGATAATATTCTGTTAAAAATTGGGGAAAAGGAACAACTTGGAAGCAAAATGATGTTATTGAAAGAGATAGAAAGTTTCGAATAATTAAGGGTTGTTTGACCTTGCATCTTCCTCATGAAATAAAGTGAAATGCCAACTTGATGCAACTAGGTAGTTTTATTGATGTATTCTTAGCTGTACATGTTTCGGGCGCATAAGCCCATCATCAGGAGTATTAGATGTTGAGTTGCAGCATATGGTTTTCTGTACCGAGTTTTTGGATGGGTGGTGGTCTTGAGAGCCTCTGCTTAGGTCGTGTGTACGGTGCGGATGGTGCAGTGCTGTCGCAATCTATTTTCTGTTTAACAATATTAACTCTACAGTTATTTTTCAGGTAGGAATCCAAGGCAGTTGATAACAATACACAGGAAATGATGTCAGTATTTGCGTAAAACTTACATTAACGTTGTACCGCTATTCTTCACGCGAAAATACATATATTATTTGGACATGTCTGTACATTCACATTAAGACTTCCGTCACGAGACTCCTTATATCCCTCTCCTTGAGATGTCATTTTTGATATGAATTTGCATGAAGTAGAAGGAGGTTCTGTGAATAGAATATTTTACCTTTGACTTGCAAAGCGGACTTTTATTTATTTGTTTTCTTGTTAACGGAGGTTTCAATTGCTAAATTCTAACATCATTGTACGTATAGTGAATATAGAATGATTAGGTTGATTTCACATTTCAGTACCGGCCTCTATGCACTGTACGGACCTTCAATTCCTCCCCCTCTGCCGGTCTCGGTGCACCGTACAGTCGTGATCATATTTAAATTTACTGTAAATACAAAACCCCTCCTTTCTGGTCAGAAGTTGGGATTTAACCCCCAGCGTTATTGAAGGGTTACAAATCTCGGTTAGATGCAGGTTTATCGCCATGGTCATTCAGTTTACATCCCCTTCATTTTGTGACAGATGCTTGGATTAGAGAGACACTGCAGCAGGCTTCTCTGCCCAGCTACTGCAGTTTATTCTTACTGAAAACTCTTCCACTCTTGCTCCATACTTATCTTTATATCATATGTGACATGCGTAAAGCCACAATCAGTCAGCAAATTATCAGACACTCGGATCTGAACTTTGATCCTGCAGTTGCCTAGTAACAGCAAAAAGATAGGAATTCATTCCAGAAAATTTAGTACAGAGGTATAGCAATTAGTATTATTCCTCGGTCCTCGGCCTTGTTCCCCTGAACGTTGACTGACAACGGAACTTCACTAAATCGAAGTGTCTCTGCTATTGAGCAGATGGCGACCTTTTTCGCTACATATGGATGGATATTCGTGCAGACTTAACATGAGACAAAGATATGGAAGTATAACCGTATGAGATACACAGCCCAGTAAAAATAACATTTTACTTCAGTACGCTACACATATAGGGGTACGCGGTGGCGCGGTTGGTTGAGGCACTGTGTTACAGTGCTTCGATTCCCGATGGTGTCATTGAAGTTTTTCATTGACATAAACCTTCCGGCTGCACTATGGAACTGGGGTTGACTCAGCCTCTAACAGAAATGAGTACCAGGAATATTTCCTGGGGGTAAAGGCATCTGGTGCATAGGGCTGACAACCATACCACCTACATGTGCCGAGTGTCTTGAAATCTGGGAACCTCAGGGCCTCTCCAGGCCTGTAATGGGATTGCTTTGCCTTTACTCTATACATACACTGATATTTTATTGCAAAAGATTCTTATAGCAAATGTTATTTCAAAATTTGGGAAATACCAGAAGTAACATATACAAGATTATTTTACATTTAAATTGCATGTGTACCCCAGCTTTAAGTTATGTAGCTATACTTACACTACGCGATATTTATAAAGGACTTTTATCAATTTTACTGTGGGATCCACGATAAGAATGGACACCACGTAGCCGCTGTACACTGAAAAATAAATTCGCTTACATTGTTTTAGGATTGGCCACAAATACAGAATCTCAGCGATATTAGGGAATATAAGGAGGAGAAAAAATATGAATTTTGTAAAATTTGATATATTCCATTAATTCTTTATTACATACAGACTAATAAAGACGAGAGATAGGGAATAAGAGAGCAAAAAATTGAGGGAAATTTATGGTTTATAATAATAAAGCAAAGAAGGAAGTCACTGTATGTATGACGTAACAATGAGGCGCGTTTTTGCAACCATTGTTGTGATGGGACAGCTGTAAGTATTACATATTGCGAATGTGTTTGTATTCTTAGGTGTCCAGCATGCAAATCGCACGTGCCGTCTGAGGCCTATCAGGGTCTACAATATTTTTCCACATTACCTTATAAAAAACATTATTTTAAAAAATAAATTTATTCGGTACATTTTTTTAAATTTTCTCTAAACGTTTGTCTAAAACATTTCTTATTCCAAGAAGAATTGAGAGAAATATGATCCAAAGTTTATATCAGTTTTCGTATAAAGTAGCCGTTATTCTTGTCAGATTTTAATGAAACTTGAATTCCTCGAAAGATTTTCTAGAAATGTTCAAATATCAACTTCCGTGCATAACCGTCCAGCGGAAACCGAGTTATTTTATGCGGACGGACAGATGGACAGACAGACATGTCGAGGGTTTTCGCAATTTTGTGAACGCACCTAATAAACACGTGTCAAATCCCAATATTTTGCCAACCCCATTTAGCCCCATAAAAGTCTATGATGAGTAATTCTCTATTATACAGCCTTTTGAATTGCCGCCATTCCCTTTAAAAATCCACCAATTTCAGTAAATGAACAGTGACGTTTTATCGGCGTTTCGCTGTATCTAATTAATGAATAAAGTATAAATAAATGAATAAATACAATAGTGCGTAAAGACATGGGAGACATAAGAAGGGGAAATGTATTTTAATGTACCTTGTCTGTAATATAAGGGAATTTTACATACTATTGGGTACTTTTGACAATGTGAGGAATAGTTTGATACAGAAAAACTATTTCCGGAATATGTGTAATTTAACACACGAATAGTGTTTTTATGTAGTTCACATGTTTAGAATTTTAATCAATATAAGTGCCCATAATTTTGGTATATCCAACCTGTAATCTGAATACGAATCTTCAAATTTTACGCCAGTCCGTTCCTTTATTACACTGTTGCGGGCCTCTACTCTGTATTCTAAATAAATTGAATTATTTCGCTTCTAACATACTTCATTTTGTATTACTGCCATCCAGTGGAAATGAGAGAAAATTCCGTTGGACCATGTGTATTTTCATTAAGCGCCCTTAACTCTGGTTGGGCTGTCTCGATATTAGCAGTAAGAAAGTACTTTGAATGTCTTTAAATCTTCCCCGAGAGACGTATTCCATACAGGCTTTCACAGTAGATTAGAAACACAACCTGTAAATCGACCAACATCTCCTAATTTCTTTTTCTTAAGAAGGAAAATAAAACACGAAGTGGTTAGTATAGAAGGGGGAGGTTTGTATAAGATGTCTTTACGAAGACGGCTTATTTAACTTAGATTAAGGTCGTAGAAACCGGAAATTAAAATCCCAAACCTTAAAGGGACACAGTGCATCCAAATTCAATTACGAGGCAAACATGAATGACACACTTGCTAACTTGCGCTTTGGATGTCTTTCTGGCGACGAAACTGTAGACGGATGGAATGGATGAAGTTGACAGGAATATGGCTATCAGAAGTTATTTTGAATTGCGGTCTTTTGTGCTAAGAAGAGAAGAGCTCCTGGCAGAAAATTGTTATTTCGGTTATAGAAAATGTTAAGTGGTCTTATTTGTGTTCCACATACAGTGAAGAATGAAAGATCTAAGCGCATAATTTACTAACGTGTGCGATTGTACGCTTGACACCACGTGACCATAAACAAAGCACAAGAGTAGGGTAAATGGTTTGCTCTATGTATTGTTGGTGTTGATTGTTGTTGTTTTATGTAATTTCGGTCTGTAAACGTGTAACACTGCCACCGGGTTTACACCCAATTGCAGTAAAATATATCATTCATTCAATACAGCGTAACAAATGAAAATAAATATATTTTTAAATATTTCATGAATATATATATATATATA
>Ga0131853_10012117_pt1 | contig 15785 bp, 15 predicted proteins | sample TergutLab28metaG_FD_92764 | JGI IMG/M metagenome (GOLD analysis project Ga0131853, IMG submission 92764) | Labiotermes labralis P1 segment gut microbial communities from Petit-Saut dam, French Guiana - Lab288 P1 (version 2) (version 2) | ecosystem: Host-associated > Arthropoda: Insects >...
CGGTGGGGTGCGTGTGTGTGAGAGTGAAGTGTGGGGTGGTGTATGGTGTGCGTAGTGTGTGTGTGGTGTGTGTAGTGCGGGGGTGGGTGTGTGTGTGTGTGTGTGGGGTGTGGTTGTGTGGGTGTGTGTGTGTGTGAGTGTGTGTGTGTGTGTGGGTGTGTGTGTGTTTGTGTGTGTGAATGTGTGTGTGTGGGTGTGTGTGGTGTGTGGGTGTGGGTGGGTGTGTAGTTGTGTTTGTGTGTGGGTGTGCGTGTACGTGGGTGTGTGTGTGTGTGTGTAGGTGTGTTTGTGTGTGTGCGTGTGGGTGGTTGTGTGTGTGTGTGTGTGTCGTGTATGTGTGTGGTGTGTGTGGATGTGTGTGTGTGGGTGGGTGTGTGGGTATGTTTGTTTGTGGTGTGTGTGTGTGTGTTTGGGTGTGTGTGTGTGGGTGTGTGTGTGTGTGTGTGTGGTTGTGGTTATGTGTGTGGGTGTTTGTGTGTGTGTGTGTGTGTGATTATGTGTGTGTGGGTGTGTGTGTATATGTGTATTTGTGTGTGTGTGTTTTTGTGTGGCTGTGTGTATCGTTGTGGATGCGGGTGTGTGTGTAATATTGTGTGTGTATGTGTATATATATATATATATATATATATGGGCCTGGTATCTCAGTCGGTATAGCGTCTGAGTAGGGGCTGTACGGTCCGGTATCGAATACCGGTTGGGATGAGATTTTCCGCCCTTCCAGCCCGGCCCTGGGACCCACCCAGCCTCCTGTAAAATGGGTACCGTGTCTTTCCTGGGGGTAAAGTGCGGCCGGGGCGTGCTGCTGACCACTCACCCCATTCTAGTGCTGCAGTCATTGAAGAGTAGAGCTATATCTCTACCCACCCTCTGGGCCACACCGGGCCTGTAACGGGATCACTTTACTTCATATATATATATATATATATATGTCAAATCTTCTTGTGTTAAAAGCCACGTACAAATTTTTAGATACATTTATATTGCATTACCTTATATAAAGGTGGAGCTATTGCATATATAGCAGTGTAAATTGCCTTGTTGACGTTATTAATAAGAGTCTGTTGTTGGGGTAACAAGCCGAAACATGTAGCCTGTTTTATCCTGCCTTATGTGATGTTTACGACTGTTTTGTATAAAAATATTTGTGGGACTAAATAATGCTGCTCCGTCCGCTTTTACTGAGGATATTAGGAGCTCGGAAAAGTTGTTGAATCCAACCTTTATCAGTAGCCGTTTCCGCGTAACGTAATGGTTTAGATGATATGTAATATAAAGCACTCTGTGCAGCATAACACTGCCACGGTCGAAAAGTTGCCCCATTCTGCGGGTTGAGCATATCTGGTCTAGTGGAAGGCTGTTTTGAAGAAGGTGAACAGCAGTGCGACTGTCAGCTACTCAAGAAGGTCATCTGTGCTGCGCGGGGTTTGCTGTTTTTCGTTTGTGTTGTTTTCAATTTTTTTGAACCGGCCTTTTTATACGGAGGGGGGGGGGGGGTTAAAGGCGGAAGTGAGTACTGCACGTTGGCTGTTGCGCACTAATTGATGTCGTCCGTTCTACGGAGTGTAGACCTGCATTAACGTGGGACTTAGTAGTGCATCATCGATGTCTATGTGGCAGCACAGCTTTGGGGGTTCTTGTAAATTTCGTAAGTAGATCTCGCGTTCAGCTGTACACGTTGTCAGATGTAGGTTCATATCTCGAGTACGCTTTAACCCATGGCCCAGTGAAGCGGTGTGCTTATTGTGGTACATGTACGACTTGTAGAGAGGATAACGATTCTGTCTTTCGAAATTTTAATATTACTATTCGTTCACAAACTTTTATTTACTTTTCGTTGGTTTCTATTTTAATCTACTGTACAAGGCCTTTGGCAGCTGTATGTTATTAACTTTCAAACCTGCATAATAATTACGTTTTCTTGCTGTGAATCTTTTGAGCTCTTATATGAGCTCCGGTTTCAAACACTTTCGCGTAGGTTGGAGTTCTAAATTGTTAATTCTCAAGTTCTGTTACTTATGCGTGGAACAAAATTTATTCTCTTGAGCCGCATGAGAGCGGGCTTCCTTCATCCGTTTGGCCGTACGACTGTATTACCTGTTTCGATTTCTGACATGATTGTTGCGCCCACCTCATTAGTTCGTAGTTTTGTCATCGGTGTACTGGTGATGAAGGGGTAATAATGTCAGATATGCGATTTGTCTTCCGTGTCATTTTTGTCGCACGAAGTTGGCTGGTTCCAGTTTATAGCAGAGTGTTGTTACGTGCTGGTTTAGAAATGCGTCCACCCGTATAATTGGACACACGATTGAGTCCCAGTGGAGTCACGGACGTTTATTGGCTGCAGCGATAAATGTGTTAAGTTACATTTTTATCAATATCCTATATTTTAACGTAGATTTCGAACTTTTATTTAAAACTTAACATTTTACGATAATATAAACAACCACCTAGATTCAACAATAATAATTTTATTAACGATTTCAATCAGCTCAGCATGTTTCGGGCGATAATTTCGCCCATCCTCAGGAGCACTAGACTGTGTTTACAGCTTGTGGTATAATGCACCGACGATGCTTTATAGCACAAGCTGTAAACACAGTCTAGTGCTCCTAAGGATGGACGAAATTATCGCCCGAAACATGTTGAGCTGATTGAAACTGAGCCGTGCCCGCCAGGCTCGGCTCGGCTCTAGGCCGTCTCTATGCTGAAGCAAAGTTTCTAGAGCTCTCTGTCCCGTCACTACCTTCCCAAGATTATCGTCCGTGGATTGGCTGCCGTGGGAAGGTGAAAGGGTTGGGGGCGTTTCTTGAGAGTCTTCTTGTGGGGTGATTGAAGCCCGAACTCTCACTCTCATACTTGCCTTTTGGGGAGACGACGTTGGAAGAGACTGGTCAGCCGAGAGGGACCTACCTTGCCGAGTTATCTACGCTGCCACGGGACCGAGATCAAGTACGTGTATGACCGTAAGTTAAAAATAAAGTTTTGGCTTGGTGTATTTCAAAATGTCGTTTAGGCTGTTTGGGGTCATACTCGACGTCGGCCCGGTGGTCAGGGAGAAGGTAGAATGAATCTTTTGTTTCATTACTGTTCCCTTTAAATTTTGTTACTATTTTCTGTGTCTGTGATTTTGAGTGCAAGTTGCACTGATAGTATGTACGGGCCTGTGTTATGTTGTACGATACTGCACGTAAAGCATTGTTTCAGTTTGAATGACGGTGACTCTGTAAAGAGAGACAGACAGCAATCTGAACTTAACGTAACATTGTTTGTCGCGAAGCTTATGTTGTAGTTTGATATTGTGGGCTAGGTCTGTTGATGCGTGTTGTGCATCGTAATGTTACGCAAGAGCCTAGCGAGTACATAATAGCCATCTGTTTAGGCTGATACTATTTGCTTTTGTAAACGTCGTGTTTGTTAGTTATTCAGTTCATGTATGTATTTCTATTCCATCCAGAATATATTTGTATATTATTTGTTATCGCTGTATTACGTGGATGTGTATCGTGTGGCTCTTTCACTTACACTGCCCCACAAGAGTTCATCGTTACGGAGCCCGACCGCCCAAACAGTTGACGGGGAATACAGTAGTGCCGAGCCCCCGTTATTGTCATCAAGTGGCTTCACCCCTCACCGGGTGGCGACCGCGAGGGCTCAAAATCAATAATAAAATTATCATTGTTGCATCTGGTTGGCTGTTTATATTATTATATCAATGATGCACGATGACACAAACATCAAATTTAACATTTTACATTTGTAAATAAAATTATTGGGACCTTCTATGTAATATGTCCTCCAAAGAACACCTCATGTACAGAAAAAAAAAACACAAATAATTTAATCAGTGTATTCGAGGTTATTGTTACTGATTACTGACATTGCTTTCCGTTGGGAAGAGCGGAAGACTTTCAAGATTTTGTCCGCATTAAGTTTGTTGGACGTAATTTGAGTGGCTGGCACCATTGCCGTACTTACAGGTGAGGCCTTCGCATCGGAACCTGAAATCTTATGGCTTTATGGCTGCTTGTGTACGCAAGACGTTTCGTGCCGAACATGCAAGTGTGTCCGTACAGTAAGAACCAACAGGATGCACTATTTACTTTCAAGTTTTAGGTTCTTGTGACCGTACATCGTGAACGTAAGGTGCAGATAGAGAACCAACAAGATGCAACTAATTCGATGCTTATTATCAAACTTTCTGTCTCAACATGTTTCGGGCATCATTATGCCCATCATCACGAGAATAAGACCGTGTCCTACTGCATGCGGTGTTCTGCCTGGGTGTGTAGGCTGTGGTTGACTGTGGTTCTTGTGGAGCTGCGTCGTGAGCTTTGTTTCATTAGTTGCATCTTATTGGTTTTCTATCTTCACCTTCTATTTACGTTCAATTTATTTCAGTAATTAACCTCTACATGTTTCGAGCAGGCTTACTGCTCGTCATCAGGAGGTACTACTGTATATATACAGCAACTGGTATGTATCGTGCTGAAAATAATGGAATTGTTTAAATTTGTAAGCCTGCTCGAAACACGTAGAAGTTAATTATTGAAATAAATTGAAAGTAAATATTGCATCCTGTTGGTTCTTATTGTACGGATATATCACGATACACGGTCAGCAAAACATTAAATATTAAAGTGTGTGTCCGATTTACCCCTGTGCCAGCTTCTGCCTCCATAGCTCCAAATGTTACGTTGTGGTCGTAAAACTGGAATAATTATATGAATAGAATTGTGACTGCAGATTTCATCTGGGATTTTAAGAATATTTTGTCGTTCATGCCACATGTTTCGACTCATATAAAAGCTGTCTTCTGGCACCAGTAAAAACAAAACGGGGGGGGGGAGAGAATTCACACAACTCAGCGGGATGTCTAACGTTAAGGTAAGGGTAAAGGTAAATTGCACCCCTGTACAGGCTCTGAAGTCCTGTACAGGCCGCACGGCCCATAGGGGGAGTAGAGGTATAGCTCTACTCTTTCTTGACCACGGCACTAGAATGGGTTGAGGGGTCAGCGTCACGCCCCGGCCGCTCTTTACCCCCGGGAAAGAACCAGTACCCATTGTACAGGAGGCTGGCTGGGCCCCAGGGCCTGTCTGGACAGGTGCGGAAAATATCTTCCCCACCGGGATTCGATCCCCTGACCGTCTAGCCCGTAGTTCAATCGCTATACCGACTGAGCTACCCGGTCCACAACCTTAAGGTAAGACCGGAAGTTACACAGTTCTTGCCATCCGTCGTGTTCTTGCGTAACATTCAACAAAAGATATCTTAAAAATATTTCACGTTTATTGCCATCGATTGTGTTGCGATATTTCAGGCCTCTGTGTTAACTCCCATCTCATAATTTTTTGCGGCCATCCTGGTGTTATGACTGAATATGCACAACTGAAAGATCCAACAAAATTTGGATGCCTCCCATCGTCATGAAGTTCTGTCAGAATTTCGGTACAGTGGGTCCCGTAGATCGGAACTGAAAGCATGTCACCTGCAGACACACACACGCAAACACTAAGCAGGTGGCCCATTTTCCCTACGCGAAGTAGGCTGAAAATGGTTCAGATGTAGGCTGTGTGCGGTTCACAGTAGTTGCTGTCTGTGTCGCCATGGTTCTGTTCATATCCTAGTACCTAAGACAAGGAATTTGTGTTGTGAGTTTGTAATTAGCTTGTTGTATGAACAAGCAATGTGTGCTGTTCTCATGCGAGATAATTCCACGTGTTTCTACGTGTTTATCATCCCATTTAGTTTGTTTGTTCTAACTTCGCATCTGTTCCAGCGGTTTGAATCCCACTCCCCCCGCCCCTCGTATAGTTGTTCATTTCTCTAAGAGCTGGATTAACCTCCTCCGCAGTACATTTGCTGATTGCTGTTTTTAATGTCCACTAAATATTTTACTACTTAAACAACAGCAGCCAAATTATAATAATTGCATTTAAACAGGCTTTGCTTCGTGATATGTCGTTGAGTAACCTAACTGAACGAACTTGGCTTGATTAGGAGTTGGTTGTTTTATGTTTTCTTTTAGTTTGTATCACTTCTCGTAATCGCGTCATCTGCATAGCGTGCAGAGGGTAGCCCAGTATCGCGTAATTAGAAGGTTGATTTAAGTGTCAAATGCGAAATAATCTAACTCCCTCATATGCATGGGTACTTACGACGTTGACGAAGTAATGTCGGAAGTGAAAACGTAGCCTTGTGCATGCGGCTTCGAGTACCGCCTTCTGCATTGTTGTCACATTTTAAGTTCTACTAACTACTACTGCATAACTTTGGTGTAATAAGCGGACGAAATGTGGCGAAGGCACTCCATTGAATGAAGGTTTTGTTGTTCATCTGGTGAGTTCTCCGCAGCCTTGTGCCTTGTTTAGTCTCGAACCCTTTGCACAGGACCCGAGGAACGAGATTATGGACTTGAGTCGTGTAAACCAGTTTACCCCCTTCCTCTCCCCTGTTGTGCCCCACCCGGGGCCAGCAAGTGGTCTTGCAGAAGACACTCTGGTTTGGTCGTCTGAGCATTTTACATGTTCAAAATTACGTTTAGGACTGGCTGCAAAATTCTGTTCCGGCGAATCCTCAGGCGCGGCCAAAGGGTTCCGTGCTGGCTCCGTGTGTTACAGGCAGTCCGTCCTTTTATTGTTTAGGGACGGATATATGTATATATATTACCATGAAGCCAGCCCAAAGTAATTGGACTTATTTTGTAAGCATGATGTTTCATGATTGTATTATTTTCAAAATTGTTGTTTATTAAATCAGGTTGTTTGTTGGAATTGTGTTATATTTAACTTTGCTTTTTATTTACCAACGGTGAAAAGTTAAAAATATGTTATATTTACTTGCGCTTACTGACAGCTTCCGCGGAAGGGGTGCAGCCATTCGTGGTGCCCGGTTTAATATTCTCGTATCCACCCATCGACATCTAGGTCTTCCAAATGGTATCTTTCCTTCAGGTTTTCCGCAAGCAGTGTTGTTCAAAGACTTCATTGTCATAGTTGTTCCTATCAAAGAAGAGTATAAGGATATAAAATATAAGGCATTTTTCTGATTGCTCTTCTTAATCACGAGTGCTGTTATGTTCGTACCGGTTGTCGGTGTTTGTAACGATACGCAGGCAGTCGATTGTTTATGTGTCGTGTTAAATAAAGTAACCGCAATGCAGTGACAGTTGGCTTGTGTAAGTGCATTAGCAGCTAAGGAATTTCGCTAGGAAATGGTAACGCTCGGCACAGCGTGGTCCGCCTTCCACGAACTGCGTAGCCAGTGTAACGATTTGTATCCGTCGCAGCTTCAGTGGGTCGCTGTGCGTTCGTGTAGATCCTCCCAGTACACAGGGGAGCCGGGATAGCTCAGTCGGTATAGCGACTACGCTATGGGCTGGACGGTCCGGGGATCGAATCCCGGTGGGGGGCGAGATTTTGCGCACCCGTCCAGACCGGCTTTGAAGCCCACCCACCCTCCTATAAAATGGGTGCCGGGTCTTTCTCGGGGGTTAGTGGGCGGGACGTGGCATTGACCACCCATCCCATCTAGCGCCGAGGTTAAAGAAAGAGTAGAGCTATACCTCTACTCCCCTCTGGGCCGTCGTGGTCTGTTCTAGGGTGAACTTTACTTCCCAGCACACATTTCACTTACTATTCACGTGCGTGGCCAGGATGAACCGTAACATTCAGACTCATTTTGGACACTTGAATGTATTGGATTTGCCTGGCAGACAGATGTGAACGAGCAAGCTGTTGACCAGCAATGGTTACCTGTTATGTTGATAACCAACAAAATGCACCTCAGTGTTTATGATGCGTTTAAATCACAGTTTTCTCAGCAACACGTTTCGGCCGCTTCTTGCTGCCATCTTCAGGGTGTTATCATTAAAAGAATACAAAGTTACCATATGGTTCGTTGTGTCGCCACTCCACAGCAATTAAAAATTATTATATATTGTTATAAAAATATAAAATTATTATAAAGTTATAATTTTTAATTTTATGGAGTGACCACAGAGCTAAGCACGTTGTACCTTTATATTCTTGTAATTATATCACCCTGAAGATTACCACAATAGAGGTCGAAACGTGTTGGTGAGAACATTGTGAATAAAATAATCATAAGCATTGTAGTGCATTTTATTGGTTATTTGTATATTATGGACAGGTAACGAGGGAATGGAAGAGACTGCATAACGAGGAGCTAAATGATTTGTACTCCTCACCCAATATTGTCCGTGTGGTAAAATCGAGAAGAATGAGATGGGCTGGGCATGTGACGCGTATGGGTAAGGAGATGGGGGTGCTGGGGAAACCGGAGAGAAGGAGACCACTGGAGAGACCTAGGCGTAGATGGGTGGATAATATTAGGATGGATCTCCAGGAGGTGGGATGTGGGTATAAGGACTGGATTGGGCTGTCCCAGGATAGAGACAGGTGGCGGACGCTTGTGAGTGTGGTAATGAACCTTCGGGTTCCGTGAAATGCGGGGAATTTCTTGACTAGCTACAAACCAGTTAGCTTCTCAAGAAGGACTCTGCACCATGAAGTAAGTATGTATTTGTATATTTTGGACCTGATTATTGCACGGAAGGTGGAACATATCAAAACAGAGCAGTTATTGCTGTACGTCGGAGGCTGTTTCAATGTGACGGCTAGCTAAGGGTTATCATGGAAATAATGTGTGCTGAAAATTGTAACAATGCTTAAATTATCCACCTATACCGATGCAGTCTGTGTACGCCGTATACCACTTAGTTTGAACACGATCACTCTGCTGTTGCAGCTATTCCTGCAGGTATTTTAGGTATGTAACTCAAGGTGTGTCACGTGGTAACGCAGTGCACAGACCTCACCATGACGTGACTTCAGGCTTCAGCCGCGGTGTAAATGAGGTCTTCTGGGATGTTCTGCGACGCAGATTGGTAGTTAGTTACTGACGTTTCGGGACGACCTATCGGGTCATTTCAAAATATCATGCGGTTTTGTGGTGCCCACTTAACGGTATTTATGCCAGTAAAAATCGCATTGCCTCCCCATGTGCCCATTTTCACAAAACTCAAAAGTACTTATTCCAGGTTGTGGACATTAACTGTACCGAATTTTGACCGAACCGGACGGAACGTCTAGAAAATAAGGGAAGTTTTATTTTAGGTCCCTTAATAAACTATGGCGGTGACTGTATGGATATCTACGGAACTCCCGAGCTTTATGTGGAGATTTCCTGTGCGAAATTTTGCCAGTATCAGTCAAGAGGTATGGCAAGTAGGGTAGAACTTTATTCTTATAGTAAAACCAACTTGATGCACTAATTTCTCAAATTAATTTTTGGTGTAAAACTACATGTTTCGGGCAGTTCCTCTGTCCATCATCAGGAGATTTTCACTGTACACACAGCAATGATATGTCATACAGGTTTTACTGATAGCTTGCGCAAGCAGTCAGCATAACCTGTATGACATATACCATTGTTGTGTGTACAGTGAAAAACTCCTGACGATGGACAGAGGAATTGTCCCAAACATGTAGGGTTTTATTCCAAAAATAAATTGAGAAATTGGTTCATCTATTTGGTTTTATTATAAGAATTTATCACGATGCACGGTCACCTGAACGTCAAATTCGGTAGAACTTTACTTATGCTCTTAAGTGAAGTGTGTCTTGTAAATAAAACCAACTTGGTGCACAATTTATTCTTAGTATATTTATAAGTCTACATGTTTCGGGCGACTGTGTGCGACTCTTCATTTTATGACATACGCCCCTGTAATATCAAACTATCCTCTTGCTTCAGAATAACAAGTACCAAGTGTCGCATAAACACAGTTGTTTCTGCTGACGATGGGCACACAGTCGCCCGAAACATGTAGAGATTGATAAATATTCTAAGAATAAATTGTGCACCAAGTTGGTTTTATTTACAAGATTATACAGGGATGCACGGTCTACAAAACATAAAAGAATGAAGAGTGTGTGTCATTGAGCCATTTTCCACGAAACTGACTGTTGCTGGACGACTTACTAACATACCGATTGTTATGCAAACTGGTCACAAGGCTTAGTTGCTGACACTAGGTTACGGACGGCTGTTGTCTTGGCATAGGGCGTTCTTCTTTACTTCTTGACGAAAACACAATACAAAAAGGACCCCAATCGTGTTTTACAACATTGAATTTTTATCACCGTTTTTAGGTATTTGTGTAGTAATGTAATTTTGTTACAAGTGGAACAAATCTCCTGTTGAATTATTACGTGTGAAAACGTGACAGTGTGACAGTGTAGGCCTGCTGTACAGGAACATTTCCAGGCATGAAGTCACTCCCCCCCCCCAACACATGTCACTTTTGAGGACACTGTCGCTGATACTTGCTGAAATTTGATGACACTGTTTGAGCTTCAAACTCCAGATCTCTGGTTCTGATTCTCGTTCTGGCGGATCATCGCGGCCGATTAGGTGGCACTTCTTCGTATTCCGAAGGTCTAGGGTTCTGTTCTCGACTGAGGTCGGCTGTCCCACGTGGGGTTTTGAGATTTTACTGTGTCCCTTCATCGGAACTTTGATACCAGCGTCTCCGGTTCTTAATTTATTGAAGATTACTGTCGTGTGGGATGTGATTTATATATACCGACGTTGTGGGGATCCTGCTGCCTTCTCCTTTACGGCAGAACACGGGGCGTAGTATCTCTCGTAGGCTATTGTACCAATGGTGAACGATCCTTTGGACACGAGAACCAAATCACAACAAAAATATGTTCGCGGGTCACATTGTAAATCATACCTAGATTTTTTTACGTACGTAGTATTGATGACAATACCCCGTTGTCAGTAGAGACTAGTGCCAAGATTGGAGCTTTAAAAGTTGTTTGAAATTAATATTTCTTTTAATTACTCATGCATAATTTGAAACTGATGTTCCCTAAGAAGTACTACTTACTGTTATGTCTTTTGTAGCGAATCTTGAACAAAATGAACTGCGCACACATAAATAACTTTATCTACTTTAGATTCGCCATCTAACGCTATTGTTACCGCCTCTGTAACCTAAATTTCTCGTCTGCGTTACCCACCGTACATTTTGCATGCTGTAGTGTCGGAGCTAGTGGCCGTCTCGTTGACTAAATCATAAATGAAATACTGCGTCTTGTATTGCCTATGCGCCAAACCAAGTGTGTTAGTACGCAAGGCAGGAGCGTTGTTCCGTTTGCACTGTGCCGGAAGTACGGCATCTGTGGGCACAGAAACTGGTATTGCCGCTGAGAGAGGACCGCTATAGTATGACAAAGGCATTGTGATGCGACGGACATTACAAGGCACAAAATGGCTGAACCGATGATGAAGTAACGCTTCCGTGGAATGTAGGACTGTGCCATGTAACTTTGGGTATCATTACAGCGGAATTGTATAGGCTGACCGACTCTAAAGCTGTTTGAAATAAGTCGAGTTAACGTGATTTTATACTGGATACACATTCGCAAGTTCTTTTGTTTCCGATTATGTCTGCCGGGATCACACAGAAAACAAAGGAAACATGACTGGCCGCTGTCTGGTTTATTGATGCGCTGTTACCCCCTGTATTCTGCACACTTTTGTTTTGTTTAGAACTACTGGTCTTTTTGTGTGAGCTGTGAACCTCTGACAGCGGTGTCTGTCCACACTGCTGTCTTTGTTTTGAACTGAGACAGGAAATACGTGTGAAGTTAGATCTAATTCGGTTTTAAAAATCTTCACAGGTCTGTCGATATATATCATTTGGAAGGCTGTGTAACCACAGCAGATGTCTGAATACAGCACAGTATGCAATTTTAGCATCTTATTTCTCTTATAAGGGGACCATGGTAGCACATTGGTTAAGGTGCTGTACTACAAATCGGAAGGTCGGTGGTTCGATTCCCGTTGGTGTCATTGGAATTTTTCATTGACAATCCTTCCGATCGCACTATGGCCCAGGGGTCGACTCAGCCTCTAACAGAAATGAGTACCAGGAGCATTTCCTGGGGGTAAAGGCGGCCGGTGCTTAAGGCTGACAACCTTACCACCATCCTGGGCCACTGTCACGTAATCTGGGAACCTTAACTCCCTGGAAACCTCTGGGCACCTCGGACCTGTAATGGGACTGACTTTTTTTTCTGTTATAATGTTAATGCGGTTTAACGTGGTATCTAACTGCAGACTATAATCGCAATATTAGCTCTGTACATACACCAATATGTACATTTTTGTTATTAACGTACGACTCCTCACAGTATAGGCTGCCTACGCCTGTGGAGTTTGTGGCTCCCTGAAAGTGGCCATATCTTGTGGCCGAAACATGTAGGAGCAGTGAACAGTAAATACTGTGCGACGAATTGTTAGGGACAGTTGTTTGTGGATACACAGGAATGCCGTGTAAAGGAAAAGTTTCATCCGTTGTGGCGTAGAGACTTACCGACTCGACGGGGCTCGTTTCGATTAGCCTGCAAGGCACGGAGATATGAAATGTCTAATCAGAATAAAGGAGGGAATATTGTAAGAAGGATAACAAAACAAGGATTACTACCTGGGAAGGGACATAATAAGTTAAAGGGCGGGAGACACAGAAAGCAAGTGGGAAGAGAAGTAAATAAGTGAAGGAGGAATGTGGGAAGGAAAGCTACAAACAGTGGCATACCACCAAAGCTTTATAGCAAGAAAATACAAAATGACTATATCTAGTACAAAAACAAAATCAATGGCAATGTGGGAAACCACATACAGAGGGTAAAAATTGTGATAATCGATAATATTATTGAACAGGTAACAAATTTTAAATACTTGGGGTACCGTATATCAGAATACAAAAGTGATTTAGACGACAAATTGCAAACGTATAACAAAATAAACCGAACTAAACGAAGACACTTTGAAAACAAATGAACAAAGAAACAAAATTAAGAATTCACAACATTACAGCTAAAGCAGCGTTGAAATTTGAAAGTGAAGCTTGGATACTGAAGAACAGAGAGGAACGACCTTTAGAAGCAGCACAGATGAAATTGTTGAGACACTTACTTGGAATAACAAAACTAGATAAAGAAAAGAATCAATGTATTAGGCAAAAAATGGGGGCACAGAACATAGTAAAGGAAATAAATCAGTACCAGGAAAAGTGGCTACAACACGTACAGAGGATGGACACAAATAGAATACCAAAACAAGCACTACAATATCAATCAAAAGACGAAGAAACATAGGACGACCGAGGAAGAGATGGAGAGACCAACTTCATCTTAAGGATTAAGGAACAGGAAACACACCTAACCCTTCATGAACATGGTGGTGGTGGTGGTGATGGAATGTGGGAAGGAAAGAAAACAGTGTATCAAAGGAACAGAAAAAGAGAATCAATTATGAGAAGCAAAGTGGTACTTGTTGGCTAACTGAGAGTTAAAGGGATAGGGCGAAATATCTCAGGATAGGGACAGGTGGCGGGCTGTTGTGAACGCGGTAATGAACCTTCGGGTTCAATAAAATACGGGGAATTTCGTGACTAGCTGAGGATCGGTTAGTTTCTCAAGAAGGACTCGGCTGCATGGAGTAAGTAAGTTAGACAGGGAGAAATGTGGACACACTGAATGAATTAAGCAAAGCTAAAAGCAAGGTCTACAGATATGATTTACCTGCAACAGTGTATTCGATCTGAGTTCCACGCATCGACTGTCTGGTGACATTGCTTTGGCTTTTATCAGATGTACAGAGCAGAAGGGCAGCGCGCCAAACAGCTGTTGCGTTTACGTCGCATTGTCATATTACTGACAGTGTGTGTTCATATGTTAATCTTCATGGCATTTGTGCAAATATTTAATGTTTTTTCATAATCTTCATCCGAATATAAGTCTAGTAGTGGCCAGGAAGGGGCCGTGGGGGGGGGGGGGTGTTAACATGAAACACTGAGCAGTACTCCCGTTCTGCATCGAACCCCATATTCGAAAATGAGAATTTTCTGTAGTAGACCAGTCGTTGAAGTACGTCGGCACTGGGATGCAGAAATTCCTGTTAGATCACGCACAAAAAGCACAGAACACATTTATTGCATGTCAATGCGACTGTATGTGATTTCAAAACAAAGTTAAGTAGATTCTGGCCCTCCTCTATTTTTCCTATAAGAATGAAGTCACGGACATGCACTTCACACTTTACAGACTTAACGTTTGGAGTATGGTACAGTACCACGTAAGCTGGTAGGGAGACATTGGCTAATATTCGGTACATTGTCATAGTCCAAAACATATAATCAGACTGTGGCGGCTAATATTCGCTACATTATCAGTCCAAACCAGTATAATCAAGCCGTGGCTAATATTCGGCACATTGTCAGCGTCCAAACCAGTATAATGAGGCAGTGACTAATATTCGGTACATTATCAAGAGTCCAAACCAGTATAATGAGGCAGTGACTAATATTCGGCACATTGTCAGCGTCCAAACCAGTATGAGGCAGTGACTAATATTCGCTACATTATCAGAGTCCAAACCAGTATTATGAGGCAGTGACTAATATTCGGCACATTGTCAGAGTCCAAACCAGTATAATGAGGCAGTGACTAATATTCGGTACATTATCAGAGTCCAAACCAGTATAATCAGGCAGTGGCTAATATTCGGTACATTGTCAGAGTCCAAACCAGTATAGTCGGACGGTGACTAATATTGGGCACAGAACGTGACATTTGTTCAAGAAGTCCTCCGCATTTTATGGAAGGCAAAGTTTTATTACCGATGTGGTTTATACATTCGCCCCAAGCAATGTATTTCGACAATTCCTTTTACTTTATCGAGCTGTTTAGTAACAATTGCTTGGCGGTATATTAATGTAAGGCGACAGCAGCTCGCGAATAATTTGTTCAGCACTCTGCGTATTAATTCCATATATAAGCACATTCGCCCAGTACATTTGTACCTATCAGTTATTATCTTTCGTGGTTTTAGTACCGTGGGGTGTACATGCCAGGAGCTGCTGGAGAGCTTAATGGTAATCCCGAATTTGCTGATGGAGATATTTAAGTGCTGTTGAGATAAGAATGGAGGACAGGCACCGTGCAGAACGAACTGCTCCGGAAGCAATAAATTACATTCCCATTGCGAATCGGGCTTTCGAGAAATCTATATTTGCATATAATGGCAGGTCATGTTTTATGGCGTGCATTATGTAGAGAAAGCGCTAGTATTTATGAACACATTGATTATGATTAAAACAAATTCATGCATACCTTAGCCATCTTTCCTTATCATTTGTTGGCAGAGACTGGAGCGGTTTCGTTTTCGATCTCCGAAAATATGGGAAGTTGTGGATAAGTTTTTCTTTCGAGGAAGTCTAAAATGAACTTCACCTCCAGCCCATATACTAGTGTTATTTCTGTTGGTACAACAATAATGTCTGTTGGATCTTGTTCGTTTATAATTTCTTACAACGTATTCAGCCATTGTTGGATACTAGTGTTATTTCTGTTGGTACAACAATAATGTCTGTTGCATCTAGTTCGTTTATAATTTCTTACAACGTATTCAGCCATTGTTGGATACTAGTGTTATTTCTGTTGGTACAACAGTAATGTCTGTTGCATCTTGTTCGTTTATAATTTCGTACAACGTATTCAGCCATTGTTGGTGAACGTCACATAAGAATTATAGAGTCAAATTACTTTGTTTTTGGCTTGCGTTTTGTGTGTTTGTTATATTGGACTTCAGTGATTTGTTGCGACATTGGTATTTCCTCCCCCTCCCCCCCCCCCCCCCCCTCCTCTTCTTTTCATTATACCCCCTCTTGTTTTTTTTTTTTTTTTTTC
>Ga0131853_10012118_pt1 | contig 15785 bp, 7 predicted proteins | sample TergutLab28metaG_FD_92764 | JGI IMG/M metagenome (GOLD analysis project Ga0131853, IMG submission 92764) | Labiotermes labralis P1 segment gut microbial communities from Petit-Saut dam, French Guiana - Lab288 P1 (version 2) (version 2) | ecosystem: Host-associated > Arthropoda: Insects >...
CATGAAATAACTCAACAAATAAGTCGCAAGCTCCTGAGGATGGATGTATTAACATCCGAAACATGTTGAGCATTAAATAATGAAATAATAAAGCAAGCGACATCAAGTTGGTCTCTCTTTATTCAACTATCAAGATGGTGCACGGTCCAATAAACATAAGATCCACTCACAAGAGTTTAGACTGATGATGTGTTAACACAGAACACTTTTTTATCGCCCATCTACTCGCCGTAAAGCGGACGACGCCTCCCGTTCTGCAGCAATCAGCCCTGCTCAGCCCTGGGTTAAAAATTCACTCCATGAAACACGCCGACGGTTTCATAAAGTAACGTCTCTCAGAGCACCCTCTGCAAAATTCACTGTCCCTCCAAGAGTGGTACGAACCAAATTATTCACCCCTATGTGACACAAAAGGGGACCGCGATTGAACAGTGGTTAAGGTGCCGTGCTACTAATCGGAAGGTCGCTGGTTCGATCCCAGTTGGTGTCACTGTAGTTGTTCATTGACATAATCCTTCCGATCGCACTATGGCCCTGGGGTCGACTCAGCCTCTAACAAAAATGAGTACCAGGAGTATTTCCTGGGGGTAAAGGCGGCCGGTGCGTAAGGCTGACAAACTTACCACTATCCTGTGCCGTTGTCATGAAGTCTGGGAACCTTAACTTCCTGGAACCCTCTGGGCCACTCCAGGCCTGTAATGGGACTGCTTTACCTTTTATTTGAGACAAAAAAATTTCCTCTTCAGTGGTTACAGGGGCTTAATATCCGCGGGGGTAAAGCGACGAGAGTGAAGTTGACGACAACTCACCTCCATACAGTGCCCAAGTTAAAGAGAGTTATACCTCCATTCCCCACATATCTTCATGACGAGTAAAGGGGCAGCTTGAATCCTGAGATAAAAATCTTGGGTCAGAGAAAAAATGAAGTTTAACCTTTTGACGCCTAATGTCAACTATAGTGGTCGTACCGCACCGCTAACCTCCAAAGTTGCATTTTATATATTTATTCAACAAATATAGGTACCGAATATTTTAAATATGGTGTATACTCTCCGTTTTTTCTCTTCAAAATGCAGTTTGTTTCATAATGCTAACGTATTTGGTTCCTGTATTATTCACATTTTATATACAGAATGTGCTAAAATTAAAAAAAAACAATTCCGGCGCCAAAACGTTAAGCAGTCTCAACTACTACCTCCTAATAGGAATCCCCAAGCAAACTACTATTGCACATCTGTTAGACTAGCTCGCTGTCGGTGTCGCGTATTCATTTATAAGGAATGATTTTAACAAAAAAAAAGCGACTATCTCCATTTTCTTCGTAATGGAAACGTACATTTTTCTGTGAAATACGAATTGGCTTTTTATGTATAGTTCGGATGAATTTCGGTCTTCATACACGTAACTTTCCGTGAAAACTGAATCTCAAAATTTCATGTGTTGGGAGTCAAACGAAGAAAACAATAAGACAGTATAAAACAATTCTGTTCAGCGGCAAAAAACGCTGTCAAATAATTTCACAGCTGCCACGTGTTCTGCTTAAATACAAGATGACAGGCACTGCACATATAACTAACACTGAGGAGAGTTCGTGCACCCATTGCTGCAGTGGAAAACCAATGAGCATTACATATTCTGAAAGTATGTCTGTAGCCTTAGGTATTCAGCATACAATGCGCATGCGCCGTATTATAGTGTCATCTGTGGCCTGTCCTCCTCTACCTAATTTTTCTACATAATCTCATAACCGGCATGATTTTCGAAAAAGTTACTGGAACGTAAAAAGTGTCTTTTTTGACTCCACTACTTTTTTCGGACACATTTCTCATTCTAGGAAGAACCCAGCGAGATATTATCATAAATGTATAAACGCCTTCATGTTCAGTACCCGTTTCACTTGTCAAATTGTAATGAAACTTGATTTTTTCCGACTTATTTTCGAAAAATATTCAACAAACAAATTTAACTGAAATCCGTCCAGTGGGAGCCGAGCTGTTCCATGCGGACGGACGGACGAACAATCGACGACTAATAGTCGCATTTCGCAATTCTGCGAACGCGCCTAACAACGAACAATGTGGAATGGACATGTGTTATGGGGCTGTGGAGCCAAACTGCACATATATTAACGAATCATCAATCCCAACTATCGAGGAAAATACATTCGCAGGGGGACGGTGGCTGAAATACACGACACCAGTACAGTGAAGAACGCCTCTGCCCATGATTACATCGTTTAAGCCTGTCATGGCTACAATCAATCTACATTTTATATAGAAATTCAGTTCGTACCGCACCGAGAACACTGTGCGTCAATCACAGAACGACCAATCTGTGGTGCTGAACCGGTAAACAATCGCTGTTTATTGTAACAATGACACGACCAACACACACTTAACAATCCAGTTGTACAGATGCCAACCCCTAGCCCGTAAATGGTTTGAAGGTCCGACAAACGCAACCATTCCCACCAACGAAATATGGTATGAACATCCAAACTCGAGGCCCAAGGATGTGATCGCCAATTGTGTTGTTCGCAATTCCGAATGCCCCATTGTGTTTCACGTTAACACTGATACATTACGTCCAGACCGACATTAGACACCACAGAGCCACCTATACTTCTTGTACCGGGGGTCTTTCACAGGAGTCTGGCGGTCGGGGCGTGAAACTGACCACTCGCACACATCTAGCGCCGAGGTTAAGAATAAGTGGAGCTATACCTCTACTCCTCCTACCTGCCCTCATGGCGTTGCAAGGGACAACCTGACAACTCTACCATTTATCTCACACCGCTGTGCAAAGTACAACCAGAGGGATACACATCCTACATTAGTGCCTCAATCCCCGATCAGCCCAGTGCCTGACAGTGCAGCCACCTCTCAAGACCACACACGAAGCACGTGGTACCTGGCCGGAACAACGCATGGGCGCGTAACAATAGCGGAATGATGATTAGCGGGGGAAAACCGCAGACATCCTATTGCAACGCATAATCCTGATACTGTTTAACGGCGTCTTACTGTTAGACCTCTAAGACCGCTAGTCTGTGTAGAGTAACTCTCAAAAAGTAAGTTCTTACCGCACGCACAATTAGCACCAAGACCAGCTTTGTATCGCCACTCTACGCAATCACACGGTACGCCTACACAGTGTTACTATATGAACGGTGAACCAGGCGGTGCTACATTAAGCGACTGCGCTTTAAATCATCATGATCAATAACCTACCGCACACACGCATCCAAACTATATCTTACTTTGCGCCACGTTTCGTCGATACCGAATTCCACAAGACACGCACACCGCACCGAAATAAGCACAGGTCTGTAACAGACCGTCACAGAGGGTCGCCTTGTGGTACCAGCTTCAGAGAAGTACGAACTCACACAGCAGCGACACAAACCAGAGCAAAAATCGCAGATCTGTTAGTGCTGACCCCTTTACCATATTAAACCTCACTCCATAAGTAGTCATGAAGATAACACAAACAAACGGACGGACGAGCACCCAGGCAGATTTCACTTAATGCCTTCATTTGGTGCGCTTGGCGCGTCTGCGTTTGTAGTAAATGTAGAGCACAAAGCTGCGGCGCATGGAGTGGTGACAAAAGAAACACCCTGTAGACGCTGTACCTTCCTATGGTCCGAACATAACCACAACGCTTGCCATCGGCCATGCATTAAGAAAACGGCCACATGCTTCATTAATGCAGACAGAATTCACAGCTCTAAAGACGTCGGTTACCGAAGATGAGCCAATTGTCTCCACTAAATCGTCCAACGAATGACACGTTAACATCGGGGCCGATGTGGTCACTGCAGCTACCACCACACACCTAGCTATTGATTAACCGCAAATGTGTCTGCAATGTGCACACCTGACAGACGCTGTTACATCATTACTCACAACACACAGAGAGCCAAATATGCTTCTCACCTCAGTCTAACATCACTCAAGGAGCACTTTCACTGTTACCAAACACTCCCCACCCCCCCAACCGTCAACTTTTTCATTCATAGCTGAAAGACAGAATCATAACCGTTAGCAACACGAAAATTAACGGCCGGATATTTAGGCCAGCCGATTTCACACTGTTAAAGTTTATACTAAGAAAATTAGTGGCAACAACATCGATCAGAACACGCAGGATAATTAACCACCTCGCGCTACCGCCACGTTCGCTGCAGGAAAGAGTGCGTTCCTACCTGTACTGCTGCTTGGTTGTCCTTGTCCAGCAGGAACTCCATGGATTTGGCTCTGGAGTCCGCGGGTATGTGGGGGCGGTTAGTGGTGCCCCCGGGGGATGGTTTCAGGAGCATGGTGGCCGCCCCCAAATTCAGCAGGCTGCGTGCCTTCTTGCTGGAGGGGGCGGCACCATTCTGGTGGGGCCGCACTGTGCTGATGTCGGTGTCGAGGTCCGTCTCCAACAGTCCGATAGGCGCCGGATCGATACGCAACACGACCGTACTATCCTGCTTGCCCTGAGGCTGCTGCAACCCGCTTACAGTACTCGCTGGATCGTGTGCGTCGGGACGCCGGCGCGGTGACGGCACCGGCCTACTGCTGTTCCCGACACTACGTGGCGGTAAAGGCGGTAAAGGCGGTTTGCTCGACACGACGACATCTGGAACCGGTTTCATCTCTAACTCATCAGCCGGAGGGTGCAGAGGAATAATGGTAACGTCCTCGTATTCAAGGGCAGTACCGGCTGCCAGCTGCGTCTCGCCCGAATTCTTGCCTTTAACTTCTCCTTTCTTCTTCTCTTCCTTCTGTTTCTTGGTCGTGCCATTGTTACGACCACTAAGTCTCTTCAACGAGAACCTCTGGAAGAACCCTCCAAACTTACTGCCGCTCTTCTTACTGCTAGTGTTTGAGCTGACGGACGACAACTCACTGTCGCACCGCGAACTCTCACTGCTGTTCTCGCGACTGCCGCCACCACCTGCCCGCTGCTTTGTCTCCATGGACACAACGTCAACTGGTGCCTCATTTGGTGTTGCGGCCGCTCGGGATGTGGTCACGTGATCCTCACCGCCAGTGGGCGTAACCGGACTGCGGCCTTCCTGCGGCAGCTCCATCACCACGCGCTCACGTTCCGTCGACCCGGGACCCACCGGTACGCCGATCTGGATCTTCTGCAGCACCAGCGTCTGCTTCAAGGGCAGCGTCACGTCTTCGCCCTGCTCTAACGCGCACAGGGCTCTGTCCATCTCCTCGTCATCCCTGTCTTCCTGAGCATCATCGTCACTGTAACTGTCCCTCCAGCTGACCTCTGACACCACTGGCGAGAAGTGAACCCCTTTACAAGCAGCTGCGAGAGGGGTCAAACCTTTAGCACTATGGTCGTCATTTAAATAACTATGTAGTTCGTGTGAGCTATCGGCAGGCGACTTTAGTGGCACTCGAACCATGGACGAATGTGTCTGATCATTCTTTATAAATTCTTCTTGAGCACTGTACATTATGTTGGGGGTGCTGGAAACCGGAAACCTAGCTGTCATACTGTGCCTGTTGATATGTCTATCAGCTGTATCTATGTCATCACTGTGCTGACGATGGGGGCCCGTTTGTTCTTCACCCAAGCAAAGACAGAGATTGTCGGGAACGCTGCTTTGATGTTGACTCTGCTGGCCTTTCCTGTGCACTGGCTGTATGTCTCTTCTCTTCCTCTCCTCTCCCAGCAGAAGGCTGGGAGCACTTTGCCAACAGCTGCTGTTAAATTTAGAGTCTTCAACATCCCACCCTCGCCTCTCTCTACATTCAAACTCCACATTTAATTTTAGCACTTTCTTCGTAGCTGTCTGTGCTGTTTTCTGCTGCTCTGACGTTTCGCTACTTGCAGCACCACCACCGCTACTTCCGGCGCTACTATCGGAATAATAAGAGTACGAGTCTTCGTCCTCAACGATGGTACCTACAGTACCACCACGTGCACAAACACTTGGTGACGTCACACAATGATCTCCGAAGCCACTATCCTCACTGAGGTTCTCGGCCGATCTCTGCGGTTTCTTCTCAACTGAAGATTCCTTTCCGCCGCCAACGCGGCCAGTTTCATTACTCGTCACGGGCGCGACTTCCGGAATGGCGCCATTTTTTGTTGCCGCCGGCGGAGAACGCGTTGCAACTGTTACGACCGGCGCGGAGAGATCAGCTGTTGTCGGCGGGTGGACGTGTAGAAGGAATGAGTTGTTGGTAAGCGACTGCGACATTTCGGCGAAGGAATTAAGCTGATGCTGAGGCTGCAGCAAGTTCAGACTGTCAAAGCTTCTGAACGACCGAAGTCGGCTGTTTGACGACCGGAAACTGCTACGTGACGACCATGACGAATGGGAATTGTGCAGCGTATCGTCAGACGAAGTACCTTCGTCGCTACTCATGGCAGCGGAATCGCTGCCCGAATGCTCCTCGTCCAAAGAGTCGGGGGAGGCAGAAAACCTCCAGCGATTGGATTCCAGGGAGTCGAAACTAAAATTTGACATCAAGGAAGGTGACGGTGGGGCAAAGGGGGAACTGTCATGAAAAGGGTCGGATGTAGCGGATGTGCGGAAAACATCCTCACAGTGTTTCTCCAGGCATTCGAACTGCAGCAAACTGGACGAGCGGGAGGACAAAGAGGCCGAATCGACGTCAGGGTCCCGGGAACTCTCTTGTTCGTCGTCCATGTCGTGTTGATCCATCGTGCGACGACGACGTTTCTTAGGCACCGCGCAATCTCCCTCCGAGCCGCTCCACTCTGTCGTATCGCACGCATCTGAAATGACAACAAATCAACTGAGCGACTTAGCGGTCGGCGGACTGATAATACAAAGTACGACAATATTACCCCAATACATACCAATGAATAACCTTACAAGTATCTGAGTGAATGAAAACAAATATCCATACATCCCCCACAACTTCTTATAATAAAACCAACTAGCTGCACCAGTTTCTCAAATTTATTTTTGGAATAAAACTCTGCCTGTTTCGGACAGTTCCTCCGTCCATCATCAGGAGTATGTTACTGTACACACAGCAATACATACAGGTTTGCTGTGTGTACAGAGAAAAACCCCTGATGACGGACAGAAGAACTGTCCGAAACAGGCAGAATTTTATTCCAAAAATACATGAGGAATTAGTGCATCTAGTTGGTTTTATTGTAAGAATTTATCACGATGCGCGGTCACCTGAACGTCAAAATCCCCCACAACCTTCTTGAAGACAAATTGCAGACCAGAACTACACAACTATCACAAAACATAATTACTTTTTTTGGGGGTGTCGTCATCCCGCCATGTTTGTCAGTGAATGTCTGTATTACTGTCACAGCGAACACAACTTTAGAACACTACACATTCAGTTGTCATCTGCTTCATGTTTCGGCCGTTTTTTGGCCATCATCAGGTACATTACTACAACATACATGGAAAAGAACACCGAGGGGGGAACGCCCCCTTCACCGTTAATAAACCGAAGCCCAAAAATAATTACATTTTAATTTTCAACCAATTTCAGCCACTACTGTATATTTTATTACATCCTCACAGAGAATAACAGCCCAAATTTCACGTACAGTACAACTCCACTTATACGGACGCTGTTTATCCGGGTCGATTTGGCCCTTCGGGTAAATCTGTCGAGAATTCTACAAAACTAACTTGACTTGAAATTACCGGTTATCGGATCAAGTACAGCAAAATGTTATGGCTTCTGGAACTTCAAATCAGGGGCGTGGACGAAAGGTTTAGACGCAGGTACATATCGTAAGTAGTAACAGCCGAACAGCAAACTGCCAAATGTAGCACATTGTCAAAGAAAAATCCAGTTACCGGATTCTCTGCATATCTGGATGGCTCGCCGTCCCAAATAATCCGGATAAGTGGAGTTCTACTGTATTTCAGTGTATTAACTGTTAATGGAAGGTCTCCACCTCGGCGTTACTATCCATGCACGCTGTTGTTAAAAAAGAAAAAAGGTAAATCAGTCCCATTACAGACCTGGAGTGGCCCAGAGGGTTCCAGGAAGTTAAGGTTCCCAGATTTCGTGACAACGGCACAGGATGGTAGGAAGGTTGTCAGCCTTACGCACCGGCCGCCTTTACCCCAAAGAAATATTCCTGGTACTCATTTCTGTTAGAGGCTGAGTCGACCCCAGGGCCATACTGCGATCGGAAGGATTATGTCAATGAAAAACTCCAGTGACACCAGCTGGGATCGAACCAGCGACCTTCCGGTTTGTAGCACAGCACCTTAAATGCACGCTGTTGTAAAATCTACAATATGACAACTGAACGTATAGTCTTCTAACAGCTGTGTTCCCTCTGACAGTAAATAGCCTACAGACACTGTAACATGAAAGCACTGCAGGACGTAATTAATCAGTTGCCAGGCGTGTGACAGCTGGTGCGTACAGAGACATACAGCACTGACAGGCAGACAGACCTACGGCTTGCAAGTAACGTTATAAATCAGACGAAGTTGAACTTTCGGGTCAGACATCACAATTTTAAAGCGCCCGGAATCTCCACGGGAAGTACAACACAAAAAAAGAACAAAGCGATAATTCCGGAAGTCCTAACACTCTGTTACCAATGCCTACGGGGATACCGTCACTTAAACACGTTTCCCCCAAGCAGGACAAAAGAGTGAAAAGGTAAATCAATTCCATTACAGGCCTGGACAGGCCCTGAGGGTTCCAGGAGGTTTAGGCTCCCAGATTTCAGGAAAATCGGCACATGAAGGTGGTAAGGTTGTCAGCCCTACGCACCAGCCGCCTTTACCCCCAAGCCCCCCCCCCCAGGAAATATTCTTGGTACTCATTTCTGTTAGAGGCTGGGTCACCCCAAGGCCATAAGTGCGGCCGGAAGGATTATGTCAATGAAAAATTCAAATGACACCATCGGGAATCGAACCTATAACCGTCAGGATGGTAGCGCATGCCTCAACCAACTGCGCCACCGCGTACCCCCAGGACAAAAGAGTAAATATGTCAATATTAAAGCCCACTGAATTGAAATCAGACGTGGCAGTGTGCGGTGAAGTGGAAGCAGCTCAGTAAGCTAAGCATGAAGAACCTCTGGTTTCCGTACAGACGAGGAATTTCTTCACCAGCTAAGCGAATATCGGCAGAGATAGATTTTGGTTCGGGGTATGCTGGGAATGGATTCAACCACACAAGCATGTACTCCTGCCTCACACAGATGCCCGCCCCCCGGCGGCCCCTTCATCAGTGGTCACTGAAGTCACTACGGCGATGACCAACAGGCAGCAGTTCAGCGACTGTACGTCGTCCAGTTACATACGTTCTCCGGGTTTCGGACTGGCTCTGGCAAATGAGACTGTCGTGGTTCCTCTCAGTTCCTCCATACAAATGCTGTGACAAAGCGGTGCCATCTCATACAACCATACTACAGCACCCTCGGCAGAGGCAAAACAATTTTCTCTTCTCCAAACCGCCCAGACTGGCTCCGCAGGCCACCCAGCCAGGCGCAGCATGGGCGTGAGGCTAACCGCTCACCGCCACCTACTACCCAGGGAAACGAGTGGAGCCACACCTCCCTCATGCCATGCACCAGTAGAGGTGCGAAGCGAATACAAATAAACGGAGCCTGCGCTATAACAGACCATGAAGGCGCAGAGGGGGAATAGAGGTAAAGCTCTATTCTTTCTTTAACCTCGGCGCTGGAACGGATTGGGTGGTCAAGGCAGCGCGCCGGCCACTTTACCCCCCGGAAAGAGGCCCTTTACCCACTGTACAGGAGGCTGAGTGGACCTCGGGGCCTGTCTGGATGGTGCGGAAAAACTTCCCTCTGATCGAGATTCGATCCCCGGACCGTCCTGCTCGTGGTGAGTCGCTATACCGACTGAGCTATCCCGGCCCACCAAACATAAATAAAAGGTGTCGACATATCCCACTAGTGAAGTAATGATTATCTGCCCTCTGCACAAACACACGCAGTTCTGTAACGAACATGTGTGACTGCTAGGCTATCAATGTATGAGGTATGTATGTATGCCCTAACTAGACACCCGACACCATCAAAATACGTATTTTATTAACGCCGGTCCAAAGTCCCTGAAACGCCTGTGCACACATTACATCTCTACACAGTCCCCACACAAGGTCACCCCGATACCTCGATTACACCAAGTGTGCCGCTATGTAACAGAGTCAGCAAGGGTACAGACTGCACTACACTACCAAACGAAGCATGTTGCCTCTGTTTTTTCATCGCTGCTCCCTCGCGCTCCCATTCTCAATAACTGCCAACAACCCACATAGCGTACAGTTGACGGCCAGGCGTGTCCTGTGGCATACAGACGCTCCGCAGGCAAGCCCTACGATGACGTAATCCACAAACTGGCACTCACAATGCGCCACCAGCAGACGACACGTATGCTAACCAACCTCGAACTCACGTGGTGTCATAAAAAATAGTCTAATATCTACATGTACACGATCAGCAACGCAATGGCTTCCTCATGACAGTGCACAGCAGATTGCGCGCACATCGAAGAGGCTGGTTGCAAGCGAACAGTTTCATGCAAATTGAAACTAATTGCTTGAAACCAGCTTGTAAGGTATGCGGGTCGCCTACACTTAATGCAGTGCATAAGTCACGATCACTGCTAGTGCCGTAGATCTGTGCCAGTCGCCTCATCGTAGCAACGATCCGATCGCACGGTCCCAATTGTTCGATCAGCCCAAGCCCCCGCGGCCAATGATATCAGCAAACGGAAACGTACAGTGTAACGGACACTTTCTACCGGATAACTTCGTTATTTTCCTATAAGAACCTAACCATTCAGAGGCGAGATTAAACGAATTAAAGACCCAGTCCGTACCGCGCAGTAAACACTCTCCATCTGTTATAAAAGCCAGTCAGTTAATGTTGTATAGGGAAATAATCGCTGTTTGTTCTGAGATCCACACATTAAGTACACTGTGTGGGCAGAACGTAGAATTTGCTGAATGTTAAAATGGCGGTACATGGCTGTAGGGGATTAAAACAGGCAACATCTTGAGGCATCTCACGCATTCATCACCTTACCAGATACCAAAACGCAACAAGTGATGCGGCGTTGTTAACTAGCAAGAGAAATGCAGTCGGCCACCTTGCAATTACCACATACCCTGGTTGTTCGGTACATGGATGACACTCTCGGTGTCGGAGTCGCTGTCGGCCCAACCTGCTGGACCTGACCGATCGGATTCGCTTTGAAGATCGTCAGACGTTTCCTCCATAATCGTCTCCAAAAACAGGAATTGCTGCTGCTGACCTGGGATAACCACCGTCGCGCCATCTGTGAACATAAAGCAGAACAAACTGCTATAGCCGCAGATGAACACAGTTCTACCACCTAGCGGATTTGTCCACAACTATAATACTCTCCACAACCATGCCCTCGCTCAGACGGTATTTGTCGCTCAAGTAGTCTACAAATTCGCCGCATTTGACCGTGATCGTTTTTATCCAGGGCCAGATTAATCCAGTCTACGTCCTGCCGTACAATTTCTTTAATCCCTTAGAGACGAATAAAAAAAACATGTGAAGTACTTTTCTCCCCACTGCTTCCCCCCCCCATCAGAAAAGGCATTGCATTTTTAGCGTTCCCAGTTTTAGCTCTTTGTCCCTCTGGTATGAGCAGCATGTAGACAAGAGATGATTGTGGAGCGTTGGTAGGATGATACTGAAAGAGGAAAACTGAAGCAGTAGGCGTAAACACTGCCCCAGTGTCCATTACAAATCCCCACGGTGCCACTTAAATACGAAAAGTGACATGTATTGTATTAAAAAATTCTGTACTAGTTCAGCAGACGTTGAATTTGCCGGACATAACAGCAAACAGTCGGATCGCCACAAGTTTGCAACTGACGAACTGCGCGCAACGCTTCATGTACTTTATGCAGACGCTTTTGTGATTATCTCCATACCAAAAATTTCCATCTCCAGTGTGTCATTACTTATCGACATGAATTTTATTATTTATTTTCATTTCCCGATTTTAAAAGAGTTAGCAGGTTTATGTTAGTTGCTGTTTCGTTAGTGTTAATAATAGGTTATTGGTAGTGAAATGTTATTGGTCCTTAGTGATTTCTGGTTTTTCAAGAAATGTATTTAATTCATACATCTGTTTTCATCGTGCCAACTGACACTCTTCGGCTTCCCTGACTGACGTTTTTCCGTCTTTTTTCCTCTGCTGTAAGGCAAATGCCAGGGTATAACTTGCAAAGACGGGGCACGGCCTACATTCTTCCCAATAAGGCGATAATTTTAACGCGGTTAGTTCATTGTTAATTTTAGTTTGACCACTCTGGGTTCGAATCTCAGACAGCCTTTCAACCAAAGTTGTTGTGTTGTTCTATGTATTGTTTGTGTGTAAATGTGTACTGTACTACTGCCACCGGGTGTCAACCCAACTGCAGTTAACAAATATACCAAAAAAACTAAAATGCTCGCACGGTAGCCATTTTGAATTCTTACATTCTACCAAAACATTACTTTCTCAGAAGTCGCACATTTTGTGGATCCATAAACTGGCGTCATGGAAGCATCGAACAAACATCGCGTTCACATTTTTAGCGACGGGTGCATTCCTGAACACCTGGCATAATTCCAAACTAAATTTCCCATAGAAATAAATGTAAAGTATGGGGGATGCGTTGTCGGAGTGCATAAATCTACAACCAATGCAGCGTATTTTTGCTCTCTCTCTCTCTCACACACCACATACACATACACACACACCACATGCACGCACACACACACACACACGGATTTCACAGAAGTTACAATGATTGCCTGGAAGAGGAAGCCACAAGCTACAAAATGCAGCAATCATCGCACATAACAGCAAAGATACTTTGAAGGACTGAAAGGAAATTGAGGATGTACTCGAAGAAGATCAATCTGGGTTTAGAAGAGGACAAGGAACTAGGGATGCAATTGGGTTGCTGAGAATAATATCAGAACGAACCTTGGAGATAGATCCGGAACTCTGCGTTTGCTTCACAGATTGGTAGAAGGAATCTGACCGAGTCAACTGGACCAAATTAATGCAGATCCTAAAGGGAACTGGTATTGACTGGCGTGAAAGAAGATTGGTTAGCAACTTGTACATGGCTCAGAGAGTTAAAGTACGAATGAACCGAGGGGAGACAAGAAGTGTGAAGACTGGAAGACGAGTTAGACAAGGATGCTGTTTGTCACCAATTCTGTTCAACATGTAAAGCGAATGCCTTACCAACTAAGTTCTGAAAGGGTTTGGAGAATTCAAAATAGGAGGGCAAATCATTCACTAAGTGAAATATGCAGATGGCATTGTGTTACTGGCTAAGGAAGGAACGGTGCTACAGAACATGACTGATAAACTGAAACTGGAAGATGCTATGGAATGGAAATGAATGCGGAAAAAACAAAAGTAATGAGAATTTCAAGACAACCATTCCCAGTGAAAAAAGTATGATAGGCCAAAAACAACTAGAGAATGTGGAACCTTTTCAATATTCGGGTAGAAGGTTAACAAATGATGTAAGATGTACTGGTGAAATTGAATCCAGAAATACCATGGCAAAAGCTGCATTCAACAAGAAGAGGGTTCTTTTTACTAGCACATTGGGCTTAAAATTGAGGAGGAAGCTAGTAAAATGCTACATTTGGAGCACAGCTTTCTATGATGCTTAAATTTGGACGCATCGGGCAGTAGATCAGATACACCTGGAAAGTTATGAAATGTGGTGCTGGAGACGGATGGAGAAGATCAGTTGGACCGATCATGTGAGAAATGAAGACGTGTTACTTTGAGTCAAGGAGCAGAGGAATAGCCTACATGAAATAGGTAAACCGAAGGCTAACTGGATTGGTCACATTTTAAGTAGAAACTGCCTTCCACAACAGGTTATTGAAGGAAAGATAATAGGCAGGATAGAAGTGATAGAAAGACGAGGAGGAAGAAGACGTAGGAAGCTACTGGATGAACTTAGGGAAATGAGAGGATACTCTCATTTGAAGGAGGAAGCTCTAGGTCGCACTATGTGAAGAGCTCGCTTAGGAAGAGTCTTTGGGCCTAAATGATGATTATATATATATATACACACATACACATATCTATGTGTGTGTTTATTTTTAGCACAAAATCAATGAACAAACAATAACAGTTAACTGAACGCGATTTTATTCATATTCATATTCATTAATGCGGTACACTGCCTGACAAAATTTGAACAACAAAACATACTCCCCACCGACAAAGCAGAACATGAAACGCAATGGGGGCCCAATTAGGATGCGCCATTTTCCCGCGCTAAATTTATTTCCAGTCTCTCTTAGATTCGACCCTCAATCAATTTATATATAACTTCTCTGATTCGCACTAATTCAACCTGTGTGCATGGGGCGAGGCTACAATAACATTTTATATCGCACTGCTACAAATTCGCACAAAATACGACCGCACTGTACGTTGCGCTAGTGCCGCTCCCATCTCAGAAGTTTGCACGTCCAGCACGTTATTAACGACCGATACTGCGCGACAACGCGTTGCTTTGTGCTTGAAACGTCCGCTGATCACAAGTTTGGTGAAAATTGGTCCACTGATTCAAAAGCTTAGCTCGAAACGCGCGCGCGCATACACACACACACACACACACACACACACACGTACGTACGTACGTACGTTTTCCGTTTTACGAGGGAAAGTAGGCTAGAAGACTTCGAGAATCCGAGAGTTCTTATAATAAAACCAACTAGATGCACTAATTTCTCAAGTCTATTTTCGGAATGAAACTGTACATGTTTCGGACAGTTCCTCTGTCCATCATCAGGAGTTTTTCACTGTACACACAGCAGTACATACACGTTATGGTGACAGCTTGCTCGTAAGCTGTCACCATAACCTGTATGATATATACCATTGCTGTGTGTACAGTGAAAAACTCCTGATGATGGACAGAGGAACTGTCCGAAACATGAAGAATTTCATTCCAAAAATAAACTTCAGAAATTAGTGCATCTAGTTGGTTTTATCATAAGAATTTATCACAATGCACGGTCACTTGAACGTCAAATCCTTGATTTACTGTCCGTTACACGACGAAGCACAATTTTTCAGCTGACTCAGCATCAGACGGTTCATCTGGTACCAAGAAAAGTAAAACTAACTACACTGCAATGCAATTAATAATTGCTCTGTGTTTTTACAGCCGCTCTCGCTCGGTGCTCTACTTTGGCGACAGTCTGGGTTATCGTCCGGTGTAAAGCATTCACAGACTCACGGAGCGTCAGCTTTGTATACTGACAGCTGGAACTGCACCATCATGTGCACCGAACACTTGTCGTCAATCCGTGCGAACGAAGGATGCCTCGACAGAAGGCCACACGCAACTTACACACTTCAATCGGCTTGCACCGCCTTCGACGAAGCATATTTTCAGATTCTTTTATCTACGCTCCTTTCCAAAAAAATGACAACAATGATGCTCACGGCGTCACCACGCTCTGTGTGTACGTGCTTGCGTGCGCTGTGTAGTAATTTCAACTTCTGAACCTGACCGATTTTTCACAAAACTTGGTAAGAAAAGCGGACCGTTAAAGCAGACCCAAAGCGATACTTCTCAATTTCCAGCAATCTGTCCCGCGAACACCCGAGCTCGTGACGATAGCCACATTTACGTCTGTCTTACTTACTTACTTACTTACTTACTCCATGGTGCAGAGTCCTTCTTGAGAAGCTAACTGGTTTGCAGCTAGTCAAGAAATTCCCCGCATTTCACGGAACCCGAAGGTTCATTACCGCACTC
>Ga0131853_10012121_pt1 | contig 15785 bp, 9 predicted proteins | sample TergutLab28metaG_FD_92764 | JGI IMG/M metagenome (GOLD analysis project Ga0131853, IMG submission 92764) | Labiotermes labralis P1 segment gut microbial communities from Petit-Saut dam, French Guiana - Lab288 P1 (version 2) (version 2) | ecosystem: Host-associated > Arthropoda: Insects >...
GAGTATATACCATGTTTAAAATATTCAGTACCTATATTTGTTGAATAAATATATAAAATGCAACTTTAGAGGTTAGCGGTGCGGTACGACCACTATAGCTGACATTAGGCGTCAAAAGGTTAATTGCAGTCACATTATAAACTGTCAGGTGCTCAAGAATTCGATACTGGCGGGGTGTCTTTCTTTTGGTGCGCCGCGAAATTTTTGCTTATCCCAAAACTGTGAGCCGTTGAATGTAAGCTATTTTTCTGAATTAGTTTAGTGATTAGTTCTCTGTTAAGTGTAATCTTAAATCCTTGCTATGTTTCATAAATACAGTTTTAGATCCTTCTGTTTTATTTGTCCATTTTCTCGACCACCTGTTTTCGCCTATTATGGGGAGGTCTCAAAAACCTAATACGGGGTTCACTGTATTAGGAAGTCAGTGCCTTGTGAATTATTCCTTCTGGGTTATATAATATTTCAGATGACTCGAAGGAGAAATGACACCCCGAAAGGATGAAGGCAGCTGTTGAGGCTATGAGGAACAAGGAAATGGGCAGCTACAAAGGGTCCAGAACTTTCAATGTACCACAAACAACACTACAGCTTTATATCAAAGACCGGCAGAAAAGCTCAAATGAAGCAATAACAACAAAACTGGGTAGGAAGCAAGTTCTTCCTTGTGAAGCAGAAAATTATCTGGCTGAATACTACCTTTTGATGGAAAGGAAGTTTTTTGGTTTGACAATGGCAGGCGTCATGCATCTCGCTTACCAACTTGCTGTAAGAAACGGAATTAAAAACCAATTTTGCAAGAGAAATGAAAAGGCTGGAAGGAAGCGGTAGAAACATTTCCTATGTCGTCATCAAGAAATTTCAGTTACAACCCGTGCTTAGGTTTTAAATCTACTAACCCGCTATAACCCGCTATGGACACCATTGAACATAATCCTGCAAGACGTTACAATTGCGACGAAACCGGCATCGCTATTGTACAGCACAAACACACCGAAAATATTAGGATTGAAAAGGCAAGCGTCAGATATCTTCTGTTCAATCCGCAGATCGGGGATCTCTTGTGACAGTCGTCACCTGTATGAGTCCAAATGGACACTTCATTCTTCCGTTACTTGTATTTCCAAGGAAATTTATGAAACGAGAAATAATGAATGGCACACCGCTTGGATCAATCCGCGCTCGCCATCCCTCGGGGTGGATACATAGCGAGACTTTCACACAGTGGTTTCTTCATTTCATCAAACATACGAAGACGACAAAATAAGATCCTTGTATCTTAGTACCGGACAGGCGCCTATTCACACACAAGGAACCTGGATGTCATTACTTTACATCGAGAGAATCATGTTGACATCATTTGCCCCTCACCTCGCAATAGCCACAAAATGTGACCCTTGGATAAAGCTTGCACAAGGTCCCTGAAAACATTCTACTGCCAAGAAATTAAAAAAAATAGCTCCTTTCAAACCTAGGGCGAGTCGTCACCCACTGGCGAACAATTCGGCAATGCATACAAGCGAGCTGCAAGAGGCGAGATAGCGGCTAATGGCTTCCGGGCGACAGGCCATTTTCTTTGTAACAAGAACATCTTCAGACCGCACGATTTCCCTCTAGCCTAAGAGAACACAATGCTGCTCTTGTGAACCATACTACTTTGGCGAAGACCAGCGATCAGACATTATTCAGTTCTGTTAGTTTTCGCCGTTCACTTCTGCTGAGGCTCTCCGAACATCAGATATCGGCCCTGTGCCAAGCCTGAACCTACAGCCAAATATTCGTGGTGGAACAGCAAAGAAAATAACGAGTTCACTTTACAGAAAATTTGTTGGAGCAACTCATAAAAAGAAAATAAAATGGACCACTAAATCCAAAACCAATCGCCTTGCGGCGAATACTCTTCTTGGTCCTTCAAAAAGAGGGAAGAGAAGGTTTTGCAGGAATCGAACTCCGTCTGACACTCTATCAGATTCGGACACTGACCTAGCTGTTCTTTTCGACAAAGATTCGACGGAAGAAGAACAAGACGCTGATTGTGTGTGCTGTACCGGTCGTTTCTCTGAAGACCACAAAGGAGAAGAAAGGATACGATGTGCGAAATATTTCAAGTGGGCGTACACACTTTGTGCCGCTATGGAGGAAGAGTTTGTTTGTGGGCCTGTCAGGGATAAACACTATCTTGTTCTTAGTTTGTATCCTTTGTATTTGTATTTTTTGTGTATGTGTTTTGTATCTTTTCTTTGTGCTTTCTGTGTAAATTATTCACCTCCCCAAATTAGGAACACGTGTGGGCCTAATTAGGGGATACAAAGCTTTTAAGGAAACAAATTTTACACACGTTTTTCTTTTCCTAATTTACGATGTTTATGTAACAACTTTCTCTTCATTAATCCAATCAACTTATTCTGTGTTTTGAAAAGTTTTACGACTTTTTCCTAAGTTTAATAACAGTTTTTAAAAAACCTTCCCCATAATAGGCGACTTTCCCCACAACACTTCAATATATTTATTTTTTGTAATACTCGATCGAGTGTTGGAAATTTTTTTACTTCCATGTTGCAGGTTATAAGTTTTTTTGGGCGCCATTTATTGACTTTTATTTATCCATATTCGTCTGCAAACAAAAGAATTGAATAAATAAAGCACGCTGAAGTTTATTCGCGCGAAGAGGAGTTCTCGTAAACAGTACGCTGGAATTCACAGCGTAAAGCAGTAATTTGACACGATTGACACTCATGGGCCCAAATGCTTCTTGTGCTGTTGCTACGTGCTAGCTACAGCGCTGGGTTGACGACATTGCGTACTGTATAATTTCCTTGCCTATAAATTCTTATTTTTTAAATTATATCTGTGTTTCACTGTAAATTGAATAACTTGGAAATTTGTTTAAGAGGTGTAAACAATTCCGTAATGGGTTTTGCGGCATACTGCAGTGTCAGCCTATTCATACACGTTCGATAATTACTTTTCTAAGAAAGGGTATCGCATTTCCACAACACAGCTATCAGGGACAGGAATTTTGTCAGACCTATTTTACTTTTCTCTTAGCGGAAGCCGCTAATTACACTGTACTTCGGGAGTGTCGCATTGCGTTTTGTTGTTTAGTTTATCCACAGACGGCTCGAGTTACTTGGGGACCGCAGGAAACTACGCCTTTCAAATCACCTGAAGACGACAGCGTATGTAACAGCGCCGTGATTCTGTGCGTCATTTTGCGTCATTCTCAAATTTTCTACGCGTTATGTTCAAAAGTTCTTTTCTTTTAGGCCTAAACATTTTTCTGGAAGAAATATTAACTAGAATACACGGAGCTTTGACTATTTAGAGTGTGTGTCAGTTTTTTTTTAATACATGGGTCCGTGCATCGTGAATCGAATTTAATAACTGTCCAACAAGATGCGACTTATTCTGTTTATTACATTTCTGTAGGCAGCTCTACATGTTTCGAGTGTTGACATCCATTATCAGGAGCTCGTACAACTGTAAATACAGCTTCTGGTATTGATTAACCGGATGTACTATCATCCGCTCTCCTTGTTGAGTTGGAACTGATTCATGTGTATCGTACGGTAGGTATTCCCTACCGTACGATCAATACCAGAAGCTGTAATTACAGTTGTACGAGCTCCTGATGATGGATGTCAACACCCGAAACATGTAGAGCTGCCTGCAGAAATGTAATAAACTGAATAAGTCGCATCTTGTCGGACAATTATTAAATTAAACTGTGAGTTGCTCTGTTAGTCATAGAGTCTCCTCATTTTAAATGCAACGCAAATATCAGTTAGATTATTTACGGCAGGCCGCATTAGATCCTGTACTGAGCTTCATGAAGACACTCCACATCCTCATAAGCCGATTTCTCCCCGAATTGTCCTAACATTATCTTGCCATATGCACGTACACAAAGGACCTTCACAAATCGCCTCCTTTGAAGTTTACTATCTAAAAGTGTTTACAGAAGTCATTCAATCCGTGCGGTAGGCACCCACCGCTCAGCTCACCATCTTGATTTTGTTGTCCTAATGAGAAGAAATTGCCGGTCCCAGTGGCCACGCGGTCTAAGGCGTGGGTCTGCGGCCGCTCGCCTGCTGAGATCGTGGGTTCGAATCCCACCGGGTGCATGGATGTCTGTCTGTTGTGAGTGTTGTGTGCTGTCAGGTAGAGGTCTCTGCGACGGGCTGCATCACTCGTCCAGAAGAGTCTACAAATTGTGGCGCATCGTTGAGTGTGATCTAGAAACCTCGTGAATGAGGAGGCCCTGACCCACGGAGGGCTGTCGCGCCAAAAACAAAACAAACAAAACGAGAAGAAATATTAAAAATGTCACTCGATTATCCACGAGAGGAAAATAATTTGCTATATACGAGTGGTGTTCAAGTCAAACCGGGACTTTTAATTTTACAGGTATAAAAAGGGATGCTAGCGTGGCGGTACTACACGCAGTAGTAAGTGGCAAGTGTGCCCTGTTACTGATAGGCGGCGCACATGTCGCGGGCCAGTCCAGAGACCGTTAAACAAGATGGCAGACAACAGTGTTAGTGCGTTCATGGAACAACGTGTGGTGATGAAGTTTCTTGTGAACGAAGGCGTAAAACCCGCGGATATCTACAGAAGACTTCAAGCACAGTACAGTGATGAGACGCTCAGACGCAGTAAGACATATGAATGGTGTAAATGTTTCAAAGATGGCCGTAAGTCCGTCAGTGACGATCCCGGCCGTGTTGGTTCCCAGCCCACAGCAGTCATTCCTGTGAATATTCAGCGCGTGGAATGCCTGATCCTGGATAATCGACGCATAACCTGTCGTGAAATTGCACGAGAGACGAATCTTTCTGTGGGAACGGTGAACACAATCATTCACGAAAATTTGCATTTTGCATTTTTATAAAGCTCAAAAGTCCCGGTGTGACTTGAACGACCCTCGTATCTTTCATTGCTGGTCAGAATCCAGATAAAGGTTAAAATTCGAAAGAAAATAATGTCAAAAATTAGTTTATTAAGAACATTTACAAGCACTGTAGACGTTTCAAATGATTAATGACGCTCTTGGAAACGTGATTATTCTGTTAAAATATTACGCCTGTAGAAGAGGCCTACGGCTCTTGTTTCAATTGGAGCTGTACTGCACGATATCGCTGTAAACAAAATACATTATAGTTTGACCCAATATGTCTCTACTACTTAATCATGAATATAGATTATTGGCAGTAATTAACAACAGAACAAGGGGGTTGCAACAACAAATGGAAGAATGAAGTTCCTAGACGGCTCTGACCTTTGCCGGAAACATTTACACATTTGTATATATTGAAGAATGAATGGAAGAAACGGCCAAAGACTGGAATTGTCACCCTGTCTTTTTTTTATTTCAAAATAGTCTAATAGAAATGAATGTCTAGGGATATACATATTTTAATTAATATGTAACGGACAGCAGAATAAATTCGGGAAATATCAGTTACCATTTCGTCCAGAATCTTTTTTCTTCTTGTTTTCTGTCTGAGAATATGAAGATCAAAACACAAAAAATGTTCCGCATTGTTTAATATGGATGTGGTGTTTGGTGTTTGACACTGAGGGCAGAACACGACCCATGGTCCGTGCGTGATTCGAATATATGTAATAATGCTACCAAATATGCACGCATGTATACTGAACGTAGTTTACATAAAATACAAGGTTTTTATATCCCTGAAGATGCCCACATGGTTGGCCGAAACATGTAGTAGTCCTTTGTGTATATAAACTAATTTTAATATACTTAAGTTTATCTGTTGGTACCATTACTTTATGTATGGGAAATGGTGTTCTAAAATAGGGTGCTCAGGAAAGTATTTTATCCTAAAAGGCAGGAGCTGACAGGGGACTGAAGGAAATTCAGCGCTATGGAGCTACACGATTTGTATTCCTCACCAAATAATATTTGGGTGATCAAACTAAGAAAGATCCGGGCCGTGACACCTGTGGGAGGCCGGAAGGAAAGAGACCGATTGGAAGAGAAAGTATTTGGGGATTTTTAATATTGAAATGGATCTTTATCGTTGCACCGTGCATTTCGTAGAGTCACTTAATTAGCAAACCAACTAATGCACATACATAATTTTTTACATTAAAACATTTAAAATCGCTCCAACATGTTTCGATCCTAAGATCATCTTCAGGGAGCTACGTTGTTCCTTGTTAAAATCATTTTAAAAACATTTCACAAAATAATTCCATTATATTAACAGGGTGCTGTGGCATCATGTCGTATTGTGTAGGTCGTACGCCGCTGAGAATGCGCCTGACTATTGGTGTTAAAATTATTGTTGCTTTGTCCATAAATCACGCATTGTTTTTGTACGGTATATTGCACTAAGAAAGCGACTCACCGAGTGGAAATTCTGTCTTAAGATTTGAGTACAAGTCTCTGCAATATCTCATTGAACTCATGATACTCCGTTCTTGAAAATCCTCTTTCGATGGAAGCAATTTTCTTTTATGGCTTATAGTTTCGGTAAAGATCCTGTCCTGCAAGGCGCCACTGATTATCTTGTACGTTGCTTCTATTTTTTTTTCTTTCCGGAGCTCAGACATTCCAATTCTACTTTAACGCTGTTAACAGGACGTCCAATCCATCCACCTAATACTACACTGTGACGACTCCTATCTTCCATGACCTTTTTCTTTTCTTCTGCCTTATAGAACCAGCCATTTTTATCTCGAAAATCGTGGCAGCATGTTTTTTCCCGAAACATTATATTACCTTTCAGATGGAGAGTTCCATAGATCAGAAGACACAATATGCACCTCACTCTAGAATATCATGTTTACATGTAACAGGTTAAATTTATATTTCTATATATTTTAGCAAAGTGTGTCTTAGAACAGAGTAAGATAAAACATTCTTAAATAAAAGAATACATATTAATAATTGTCCAACGAGATGCAACACAAAGCAGTCTATTAATTATTCTGCAAGTTCACTTTACGTGTTTCGGGTGTCAACCACACCCATCATCAGGAATACACAAAACTGTAACTATAGCCTCCCTCCAACGTGGCCAAGCTAGTTTGGCCACGTTGGAGGGAGGTAGCTGCACAAAAAATATGACCAGTAAATCAGCGACGCACGGAACCATAAACATAAAAAAGAATACACACCATGTACAGTACATCCCGGATGTACAGTACATCCCGGATTTAATTTACTGTTAATTTAACCCTTTAAACTCCAAGTTAAATCCCGTTTGCCATTTGCTGGCATTATTAGGAGCTCACCATATTCTCCACGTTAGCAGGGTAAGCGTTAATAACGTTGCCATTCAGATTACGAGCGGCATAGCTCGGTCGATATAATCGCTGCACTGTAGGCAGTACAATTCGGAGGAATTTCTCGTGCCTTTCAAATTACGAAATTTTGCTTTGCTGCAGATTGGCCCTGCTGGCTAAGAGGTTCACCCACACTTCTGTCCAGTGGCTAAGTGGGAATTTTTTCCTGAGGGATATAACGGCCGTGACGTCAGTATGACCTCTCTTTTCCTCCTAGTACCAAGGTTAATACTTGATTTGTTTTTGCCGCAATTTCTTCACTTGTACAGCGTATAATGATCAGTAGATAAGTGAGTAATGAACTGAAAAGATGCGAAACGAACCAATCATGTAAGAATTATAAACTTAATAAGAACGCGTTCCTGAAGTGGGCAGGGTAGCTCAGTCGGTATAGCGATTGACTACGGGTTGGACGGTCCGGGATCGAGTCCCGATGGGGACGAGATTTTCCGCCCGTCCAGACCGGCCCTGGGGCCCACTCAGCCTCCTGTAAAATAGGTACCGGGTCTTTCCCGGGGGTTAAGTGCAGCCGGGGCGTGCTGCTGACCACTCACCCCCTTCTAGTGCCGCGGTCATGGAAGAGTAGAGCTATAACTCTACCCACCCTCTGGGCCACACCGGGCCTGTAACGGGATCACTTTACCTTTCACTGTACTAACACTGCTGTCCGTACAGGATACTTAAATGTAATATAGTTGCATGTGGGTCCGGTAGCTCAGTCGGTATAGCGACTTGCTACGGGGTGGACGGTTCGGGATCGAATCCTGGGGGGGACGAGATTTTCCGCCCGTCCAGACTGGCCCTGGGGCCCACTCAGCCTCCTGTAAAATAGGTACCGGGTCTTTCCCGGGGGTAAAGTGCGGCCGGGGCGTGCTGCTGACCACTCACCCCCTTCTAGTGCCGTGGTCAGGGAAGAGTAGAGCTATACCTCTACCCACCCTCTGGGCCACACCGGGCCTGTAACGGGATCACTTTACCTTTTTTTTTACGTATTCCTGGAGGAAATGAGGAAAGGTATGGAAATCTTAGGATGATTGGTGTTCCAAACGAGAACCGAACTGCAGACTTTCCTAATATGAAACAGAACTGAACCGAAGTAAAGAATGCCTGTAGACACGTTATAACCACACTAGCACATTGTAAAGCTGTGTCGTTTATTAAAGCAATGGCAAGAATTTAACTTATTTAAATTGTTAATGTGATCCCATAAAGTGGGGATGGACTCAGTTTCCACTCAACTTACACCTGCCATGCAGAAAGCTCTTGGTCACACCAAAGCTCTAAGTCTGTAAATTATGGGCACCCCTAATTTAACGGTTATTATTAATTTATTTCCGTGTGTTACACAACTCAGGAATTTCAATAGAACTGTGGGTAGCGTCTGTCCCTCGAGGCGTTTTAATCTCACATGATTGATTGATATTCCGAATAATTGATACCCTGAGAAGGCAGCAGATATACGTAGATACAATAAAGTACGCATCTTATTTGGGAAGCCGGCCCCAAAGTCTGATATAAGCTACTCGGTCAGTGAAATAAAACAGAAAGGTACGACGGAAAACTCTTGGTAAGGTTGTAAATCCTATTTTCGAATCTAACGCATTTTAATATATCGTGGGAGACGCATTTGTGAACTTTAACACTGCGTAGTTTCATAGGGTTTTCCACCGGACGGCCACCTACAGAGTGTGACGATACCATATGCTGTATAATACAATTTTGACCTCCTGATGATGAGCACATAGTGCTCGAAACATGTAGAGGCATATACTAAACTATTATAAAACAAGATTTAGTGCATTAAGTTGGTTAATTACTAAGATTATTCTGAGATGCACTGTCAGCAAAACACCAAAAACAGTGAAACTGCACCGGACGGCCACCTACAGTGTGTGATGATAAGCACAGTAGTACTCGAAACATGTAGAGGATTATAATAAACTTATTATAAAACAAGAATTTGTGCATTAATTTGGTCACTTACTAAGATTATACCGAGATGCACGGTCAGCAAAACATCAAAAACAGTGAAACTGCACCGGACGGCCACCTACAGTGTGTGATGATGAGCACAACAGTGCTCGAAACATGTAGAGGAATATAATAAACTTATTATAAACCAAGATTTAGTGCATGAAGTTGGTTAATTACTAAGATTATACTGAGATGCACGGTCAGCGAAACATCAAAACACAGCAAGTGTCAGCCGTCGCTTTCCTCACCCTACAGTTGATGAGCTTCTCACATGCTCACTGCAATGCACAGACCTTGGCCATTGAAAAAAAAAAACGCAGTCTCTCGGCTTAAGCCGCACGCGTCGTTGCAGTCAGTCGATTACCTCCAGAAAGTGACTCACAGTGGACTACTATAGCTATCTCGTGCAAAACGAATTCCAGGAAGAACTGCAGGAACTTGACTTCCCATCCCACCACATATCTATGCCAAGTTTTCCGGACATATTTATCAGAATCACGCGAGGAGTTCGTAAGAAAAGGGACTTGTTTTGCTTATTACTAGTCCCAGTCAAGCTCCATTTCGTACGGCATATGAAGGTCTTTATGTTTCTTTCTTCTTTCAGTTTATTTCGTAGGATTACAAATTTGAATATCTCCCCACAGCAGGATGGAAAGTACGGGTTCATAAATCTTTCCCTTTCCCTAGAGAAACTGCAACAGTCTAGCTAACAAACTGTGCTTCATTTTACAGTTTTAAGTCCTAGTCTTATGCTGTGTATTTTATGCACAAAACGTGTTTATGTAGCTGCGCCCCCTATTTCTCTGTGAGGCCAATAAACATATGACTCACCGCTTCTACACAGCAAACTTAAGACGAGGCTTAACAGAAAATGCATTTAAAGTTGTGTATTCTACACCTTCTAAGACTTGTAAAAAACTGTGTAAATTTTTCTCCACTTTCCTGATTTGAGACATTGAATTTACGTATTTTCATATATCCACGCCTTACGTCTAGTATTTTTTTAAAATTGTTTTCATAGTTCTTGTGTGTGTGTGTATGTGTGTGTGTGGGTGGGTGTTTGTGTGTTTTATTTATCGACGGTGTACACTGCTAAGAATATACAGCTTCGGTTCAATTCTGACTCTCTGTGGCCGTTGTTTCTAAGCTATTATGTAAGGTAACGCTGTTCCTTTACAGGCATGAACAGGCCCTTAAGGCTCTCAGGATTTCTAGACAATCGGCGCATGAAGGTGGTAAGGCTGTCAGCCTTATGCACCGTCCTCCTTTACCCCCTATGAGATATTCCTGGTACTCATTTCTGTTAGAGGCTAAGTCGACTCCATTGTCATAGTGCGGCCAGAAGGATTAAGTCAATGAAAATTCCAGTGACTGATTCGGAAATCGAATCCGCGGCCTTCCAGCATGTAGCGCAGTGTCTCGACCAAATGTGCCAACGTGTAACCCACAAGTTATTATGTAGGAATGTAGAAATTACTTATAATTTGCAATCATTTGTAAAAGTTAAACCTATACTTCATGTTTTCCAGAATCCTTTTTTTAGAGAATTACATGTATGTGAATTATTCCTTTAATCCCACAAACGAATTTTCAGAAAAGACTAAAGGAATTATTTGTTTCCAAAATGAAATACCGTGCAGTTGTGAGGAGCTTCACCTGGTTGTCGATTTTTTGTGTATATCTTAGCTAATTTCTTTCAGGTGAGGATTGCATATCGTTTAATTTATCACCCTGTATTAATAATTGTCCAACGAGATGCAACACCAAGCAATCAATTTATTATTCTGCAAGTTCACTCTACATGTTTCGGGAGTCAACCACACCTATCATCAGGAGCACACAAAACTGTAACTACAGCCTCCGGTACTCTGCAGCTACCTCCCTCCAACGTGGCCAGGCTAGCTTGGCCACGTTCGAGGGAGGTAGATGCACAGTACAGGAGGCTGTAGTTACAGTTTTGTGTGCTCCTGATGATAGGTGTGGTTGACACCCGAAACACATAGAATGAACTTGCAGAATAATAAATAGATTGTTTGTGTTGTATCTCGTTGGACAATTATTAATATAGATGAGCGATACACGGAACCGCAAACATAAAATTTATCCCCCTAATTACAGGTCCCAAACGTCTGAGGAAGGCAGCTATAGAAACCAATGTCTCATGCTGCACATGTTTGAAGCGAGCCTATGTTAGAAGGGAATTTGATTTCACCGGTTACATACACATTGCGGTCCAAAGGTTTTAAGAATGATTTTTTAAAAAAAAAATCGAAATCACATGAGGAAGACACATACCTTTTTTTTAATTCAAAATAAGCTCCATTGGCAATATATACAGTCTTTTGCGCGGTCGTACAGTTTCTGAAGAGCTGCCGAAAATTCCTGTTTTTGGACCTTCTTGAATTCATCAGTTACGGCTTCTTGGATCTCAGCAACATCCGCAAAGTGGAGTCCTTTTAACTTCATTTTCATCTTGGGGAACAGAAAATAGTCTGGCGAACATAAATCTAGAGAGTGCGCGGGGGGGGGGGTGATAAAAGGTTTTATCATTTTTTGGTGGGTCAAAAATTGGCAAACACTTTTTGGGCGGGCGCATTATCTTGCAACAAGAAAAAATCTCGAGAGCAGACCGCAGCTGGACGAACACGCTGAATGTGCTTCAGGAGGCAATCCATCACTCCCTTATAAAATTCTGTATTTACTGCTTTTCCTTCTGGTACGAATTCTTTGTGAAATACGCCTGGGGGGTCGAAAAAATGAATCAACATGATCTTGATGAGGGACCTTTGGAATTTCAGTTTCTTCGGCCGAGGGGATGTGTCACCAACCCATTCAGAATTCTGTCGCTTTGTTTCTGGGTCATAGGCAAAACAACAGGTCTCATCTCCCGTAATAATTTTGTTAAACAAATTTTTTGTCTGCATCGGCCATCGCGATTATGTCTTGGCAAGATGTGACTCGATCTTCCCTTTGCTCAAGTGTCAAGAAGTGTGGAACAAAACGTGCACACAACTTTCTCTTCCCCAAAACCTCTTTCAGATTCCGAAGACCTACAGTCTTGGGGATGTTCAAACATTCTGCTATCATTCTTGTTACGATTCGACGGCCATTTTTGACCAAATCAACAACAGCAGCAATGTTTACCTCAGTTCGAGTTGATTTTGGACGGCCACCTCCCTCGTCATCTTCTACCAGCTCCCTTCCGTCTCGAAATCAAGAATACCACCTAGAAACATTTGATCGGTTCAGACCCGCCTTCCTATAAGCCTTCTGCACAAGTACTAGTGTTTCTGTCGCAGATTGACCGGCTTTGAAACAAAACTTTATGACAACGTCTGTTCATTTCCGCCATCCATGACGTATAAAGAAAACTGACTTTACAAGACAAGTTATCACTCGTACATTTTCAAGGATAAACCAACGAAACTCAGTGTGTAAACGGGTGTTGGTTGATAGTACTTAGTAAGTTGGTTGGCCGCTAGATTGCTCTAGTTCTTTTATTTTTAAAAAATCGGTCCTATAACTTATGAATCGCATTGTGTGTACTAGCCTAATGGAAGGCTAAGCTCATGGTTCCGTGCATCATAATTCGACGTTAATAAAAATCCAACCATATGCAACAGTATGCAGATATTTATTTACTGCAAAGTCACTCTACATGTTTCGGGTGTCACAGTACCCATCATCAGGAGTACTAAAAACTGTAACCGCAGCCTCCGGTACAGGTCATAATACTGGTACAGCTACTTGCCTCCAACGTGGCCTGCAGTTGGAGGGAAGTAGCTGTACCAGTATTATGACCTGTACCGGAGGCTGCGGTTACAGTTTTTTAGTACTCCTGATGATGGGTGCTGTGACACCCGAAACATGTAGAGTGACTTTGCAGTGAATAAATATCTGCTTACTTTTGCATCTGGTTGGATTTTTATTAACATTAACCTAATGGAAGGTATTTGTTGGTTTGTTTTTTGTTTACGTAGGTGCACTTTCTAGGCAGTTCGAGCGACGCTAATGAACTCGTATTATTTAGTTGTACAAGCAGCAAACATGTCACACATAACATTTGAAGTTCTTCCAGTCTGAAAGGTAATGATTATAGATGCTACACTTTTGAAGCTTCTGACTTCTGTAAGATATTCCTCGCCTATCTTCTTACTATAAACGATGTAATCTGAGGTACAAAAGAATCACATAAATGTGTCGATATAACGAAAAGAAAAGCTCTCATTTTCCCAGAATCCTCTACATGCTATAGGGTACATTGTTCACAGGTTGCTCTGACGTCTGATTTCGGTACAAAGAAGTTTATATGAAAGTACAAAAAAAGCAGGCCCAAACATCAAGCATATTCTGTTATCTGGTTTATAGCCAGTCGTACTGAAACAGCAGAACTGTAATCCTCATATTGCAGCATTAAGGCATTGTGCCATTTTGTTCTAGCATTTCATCCCTTTCTCGTGAAGACTGTGTATGTTGTTGTATGCCAGGAACATTCGTTATTCTCACAATTCATAAATCTCAACGAATTCATAACAAAAGAGACCCACGCCGTGCGATTAGTTGACCATTTGAAGATCAAAATTAACCTAAATAATATTTTAGCAAAAAAAATTGTACGTACAACGTAAAATTCAGGCGCGTTCGCGTAACCACTGTCGCAGCGGAAAAACAACTAAGTTTTATCTATTCTCAGTGTGTGCTTGTAGCCTTAGTTTTCCAGAGTGAAAAGCGCACGCACCTTGTTATATTGTCATGTGCGGCCTGCCTCTCTCTACCATACTTTTAGACGTTATCTCATAAAGGCACGAATTTCGAAAAAGTGTTACTGAACGCAAAATGTGTGTTGTCATTTTCTGCACAACTTTTGTCTGAAACATCTCATTCTAAGAAGAACTGAGCGAGATATTATCATAAATGTACATAGGTCGTCAGGTAAAATGCCCGTTATTCTTGTCGGGTTTTAATTAAACTTGAATTTTCGTGACTGATTTTCGAATAATACTCAAAAATTAAATTTTTGTGAAAATCCATACAGTAGGAACCAAGTTGTTCGATCCAGACAGACATAAGGACAACATACAGACGCACAGACCTGACGAAGCTAATAGTCGCTTTCCGCAATTTTACGTAAGCGCCTAAAAAGTACTTCCTATTTCATAGAAAACGCACTCTTTTTACATTATTAAACTTGTAGATAATCAATGTTTATTGTGGAAGTCCTTACGAAATACGTACGTTCTTTGGGGGAAACGCAGCGTGCTGGCCCTCAAACAAATTGTAAATTCTACCTCTGTTCTTTAAGGAGTTGTTCATGCTCCAATTTCTAAGCACCCTGTTAACCATCTACAAACACGCCTTTCTGTGTTTATCTTTCAAATCATCATAATCTACATTTCCCATTTCAATTCGAATCATTCAAATCCCTTGGTCGAACTTTTCACCATGAACTGTGTATAGAATTCGCCGATTAACTAGCTCTTCATAATTCCCTGAATGACTCTCAGTGTTGTTCGGACTCAACATTTATTATCTAGGCCTGTGTCAAGTTTCAGTGTAAGAGCGTTTGATTTTAAGTAATTTATGTACAGAAGAAAGCAATCTTGATGGATACCTCAAATCCAATGTTTACAGAATTTTGGAAGAGTTTATAATTTTGACTCACTGAATTCGTCAATGAACGGCGATTCGAATTGAATAAAATGAATTACTTTAGATGTATTTTCAGTCATGTCACAGTGTAGTCCAGTTAATGTGCACCAGATTCTCAGGGGAAAATACTGCCTTCATTACTTAAGTAGATATGGAGGCAATAGATTTCTCTGAAACGTCAGCACACATCTACCAAACTACACTGTGTTATCTTCACTCTTCTTGGATGTTAAGTAGCGTTGATTCGTAGTTACCGACGTTTGATGGGACCGACAGATCGTCCCTCAACGTCGGTAGTTAACCTTGGGTAGTATCCCATAGGTTCAAAGATTTCATTTACACGGCGACTTACGCTTCATATCCTACACGGTGTTACGCTGAAGACGCCAAACTTCAAGCTTACCAATCTGAAAACCTGACACCTCTCAAGTCCATCAAAAATGTGGATAGACCAATGCCATCTCCCTTTCTTGAATGGGCGTTCGATACTAGCACCAAGACTGTACATCGTACAATTGCTCCGTAATTTAGAGTGCTGGCCGGTGTCTTTTATGTTCATACCGTGCATTTTGATTAATTAATGTTTATTAGTGTACCCACAAATGCACATAGAAGTAGTATAAAATTAGTACGACATGTTTCGGTGTTCCTACACCGTCCTCAGGGAGCGTACAAGTTTTGTCAGCTAAAGTTATGAATTATTGAAGTGATAAATAAAATAGAATACAGCAGTAAGTCGTTGCTGCTTTCTCCTGACCAGCGCACCACACACTCACACACACACACACACACACACACACACACACACACACACACACACACACACACACACACACACACACACACACCAC